>CEAB01074349.1_pt1 | contig 132777 bp, 107 predicted proteins | sample 557651 | NCBI WGS metagenome assembly CEAB01 (sample SAMEA3182046, study PRJEB8094) | gut metagenome | biome: human; feature: gut; material: Stool; isolation source: human stools | place: Canada | collected 2011-11-15 | reverse complement strand
GTTTGTTTTTTTATGTTTTGTTGGTTTGATGTCAAGGGTATGATACGTCCCTCTTCCATGTGATGTTGTGTGTCGTGTATTCCCGAGTCAGATATTATGGTGGCTATTGCAGCGGTGTCCCACCTCTTCCCATTCCGAACAGAGAAGTTAAGCCCGCTCACGCCGATGGTACTGCCTGCAAAGCGGGAGAGTAGGTAGCCGCCTTTTTTCAGGTAAGAGAGGATATTCCGGTCAAGACGGGGATATCCTCTTTTTTTGTTTTCTTTTTGCCGTGGCGGTAATCCGTCAAGGCTGTCTGTCCCTTGGTAAGGGAGCAATTCCGTCAGCACGGGGGAATTTCGTTTGTATGCGGGTTGAAGTGTCCCGAAAGCCGGATATAAAACTTTTGAGGCAGTTTCTTCTGAGGTTTCTTGCCGAGACTTTCCGTCCCTTTCTTCTTTTCCTTTTCCGTTCCCTTTGCCCGTCCTTGGAAGTAGTCCATTCTTCTGCGGTATTTGGGTGTCAATCCGAAAGCCCTGTTGTTGCTTTATGCAGATAAAGTAAAATTGTGTCTTACGGAGAAGAGGGAAGAGTTCCAATTTACATTTGTTTGTATGCGGGCTGAAGCGAGGGCGGTCCACCATTATTTCTTAAATAAATATGATATTTTCTTATTCTTATATAATAATGTTTCGCTGAATTTAGAAAAATGACTAACTTGCAACATGATATCTTTATGGGCAATTAATACTAAAAAATCAAATCAATATGAATCGTTCATTTCTTATGTTTTCTTTCCTCTCGGGAACTTTGGTGTTTTCGAGTTGTGTGACTAAGAAACAGTATGCGCAGTTACAGACGGACTATAACAAATTGGACAAGTCGTACCAGGATACGAAAATGAAACTGGTGGCTTGCGGTACGAAATCCAAGAGTTTAGAGGAGCGTTTGGCCGAAGCCCAGAAGGCGAATGAAGAGTTGAAAGCTTCGTACGCAGCTTTGCAAGGCTCATTGGATAAGAGTATCCAACAGAATTCGCAAGGTAACGTGAATATCTCGAAGTTGGTAGACGAAATCAATGCTTCCAATAAATTCATCAAACAGTTGGTGGAGGCAAAGGATAAGTCTGACTCCTTGAATATGGTGCTGACCAACAACTTGACGCGTTCGCTGAGTCGTGAGGAAATGAAAGACGTGGATATTCAGGTTTTGAAAGGCGTAGTCTATATTTCCTTAGCAGACAATATGCTGTACAAGTCGGGCAGTTATGAAATCAGTGAGCGTGCCGGTGAGACGTTGAGCAAGATTGCCAAAATCATCATGGATTACAAGGAGTATGAAGTGCTGATCGAGGGCAATACGGATACCGATCCTATTTCGCGGCCTAATATCCGTAATAATTGGGACTTGAGTACATTGCGTGCTTCTTCTGTGGTTCAGGCTTTGCAAAATACATACGGGGTGGATCCCAAGCGTTTGACGGCAGCCGGACGGGGTGAGTATAATCCTGTGGCTTCCAATGACACTCCGGAAGGTAAGATGCGTAACCGCCGGACGCAAATCATCATTACGCCGAAGTTGGACCAGTTCATGGAACTTATAGACCAGGCTCCCGAAGCTACGGAGCCCGTGGCTGAATAAGCCTTATAATAAACAAACGTGAAAATGCCCCAATCTAAACTTTCTGTATAGAGTTTAGGTTGGGACGTTTTTTATTCCTTCTTTGTATTGCAGAATAATCACAATCGTTGGGTTTCTTTAGCGAAGAACTGTAACGGATACAGGATTTTATATGATTTTTTATGCCGGATAATGCTTGTTCTTTGTTTTTTATTGTATATTTGCTTTTGAGCAAATATCATAAGTATGAGGAAGTTATTACTTGAATTTTGGTGTCTTGCGTTCTGTGGGCTGATGGCTTACGGACAGGAGGATTATTACAGGCCGGTGGAAGGGCTGAAGAAGTCGGAGTTGAAAACCGCGCTTCATGAGTTGATACAGCCGGAGAGAGTATTGGACTATGGTGGTAAGGGCGAAGGCTATACCTGGTCGGGCTTTGTCGTGACCGACCGTATGCCGGACGGAACGGTGCGCGACCGTTACAGTAACGTCGTTCGTGAGTTCAACGGATTGAATGCTGTGGAGGGCATGAACATCGAGCATTCTTTTGCCAACAGTTGGTGGGGACATATTGTGAACAACGCCTACTGCGATTTGTTTAACCTGTTTCCCAGTGACGGAACGGCCAACGGGAGGAAAAGCAACAACCCGATTGGAGTGGTCACGGAAACGCCCGCTTTCGACAATGGGGTGACCCGCGTCGGGAAATCCACATCTTATCGTACGGATTCGTTGATTACTGTGTGGGAACCGGCGGATGAATGGAAAGGAGATTTTGCACGTACTTACTTCTATATGGCTACTTGTTATGAGGATTACGCTGATTTGTGGCAGACGACAGAAGGTTTGTTGATGGTGGAGAAAAACCGTTATCCGACTTTGCGGCCTTGGGTGAGCAACCTATTGTTAGCGTGGAGCGAAGCCGACCCTGTGGACGATGTAGAACGTGAGCGTAACGAAGCCGTGTCCGGTATTCAGGGAAATCGTAATCCCTTTGTGGATTATCCGCAGTTGGCCTCTTATATTTGGGGAGACAGTACGGATTATGCTTTTTATATCGACCGCACATCCACGAGCCCCGAGTTGTTTGTGCCCGGAGAAGGGGAGACGGTGGACTTCGGGCTGCAAGCCTTGTCCAAGGGATTGGAGGGGCGTTTGACCATTCGGGGGCGTAACTTACCCGGAGGACTGGCTTTAGATTTCGGACAGTCCGGTTTTGAGGCGGACAAGACGCAACTGACGGAAGACGAAATCGTCCGGGGAGTGACTTTGACGGTACGTTGCCGTACTGCCGAAGCCGGGGTGCACGAGGCTGTACTCCTGTTGAAAGGCGACGGTTTCGAGCACCGGAATCCCCTGAGAGTAGAGTATGTGGACGGTATTCCTGCCTATCCGGCCCGTGATGTGGTTTGTACGGTGAATGCCCAACGATTTACTGCTTCGTGGATGGATATGGGAGAGGGATTGGATTACACGTTGGCTGTCTATACGAAGGATGAGAGTGGACAACAGCAGATGCTTGAAGGCTATCCCAAAACGTTGACTGGTGTTTCTGCCACAGTGGAAGGCCTGCTTCCCGCTACGACTTATTATTATACGGTAAGTCTTCCGGACGGAGAGGGCGGAGAGGCGATGGTTTCCAACGAGGTGGAAGTCCGTATGCCGGAGGTCACGCCTGTGTTTACGGCCGATGCTTCTGAATTGCATTTCACGTCTGTGCCTGGACGGGTTTCTTCCCCGCAGACAGTGACGGTTACGGCTTTAGGCGTAGACCAGTATGTGACCACAGCCACGGTAGAGGCTCCGTTTGAAGTGAGTGCAGACGGTAAGGAATGGAGTACCAAGGCATCTGTGGAAGGCACGGAACAACGTCTCATGGTGCGCATGGGGGCAATGCCTGAGGAAGGGATGACGGAAGGCGAAATGGTGCTGTCCACTCCTGGGGCGGAAGACATCATCGTGAGCCTTTCGGGAGAAGTGGATAAGAAAAAGGCGTTTTTCGAGACCTTTGAGACCGGTTTTAAGAATGGTTATGCGGAAGCTGAAGTGACGTGTGTGGCCGCGCAGTGGCGGATGGCGCAGACCTTGATAGGCAACTTGGCGGACGACAGGAAAAACGGTGATTGGAGCGTGCGTATGCAGGCCAAATCCGGTGTCACGACAGAACTGGAGATGATGGAAGACAAGACGGAGGGTTGCGACTCTTTGTGGTTCTATGCCGGGCTGTATGGTGAGAAGGATACGGGCGTGAAGCTCACTGTGGAATATTCCTTGGATGGGGGGATGACGTGGCTGCCTGTAGCAAATAATCTGGCTTTCAACAAAGGAGAGTGGAAGCGTTACGGTTACAAATTGGACGTAGACGGTCTTGTGCGGTTGAAGTTCAGCGTGACGGGAACCTCTTCGAAGCGAATCAACGTGGACGACATACAGATGAGCGATTACGGTACGGGCGACGGTGTGCGGCAAATCCGGGTGGAGAATCCCGACGAGTGGGTGGATGTGTATACCCTGGGCGGCATTTGGGTACGTAAGGCTAAGCGTAAAGATGCGCTGAAGGGTTTGAGGCCGGATTATTATATTGTGAAATAAACGCATACCGGCATGATACATTGGAGCAATACGTAACGAGTCTGCTAAAATGGCGTTTCGTTACGTATTGTTCTTTTGGGTGTAAGGCTCATGAGAAAGAGGAAAAATAAACTGCCACTGTTTTTATTTCACTGAAAAGAAGTAAAAAGAGCCTCCTGTCGCTCTGCATAAACTGCATTTTTCGTACTTTTGCAGAAATACTGTTGAACGAAAATACGACTATATGAATAAGGAAGTCCTATATGTCCTTTTGCCCGATTATGCGGCACATGAGATGGTATATCTCTCAGAAGCCATTGCTTCCGACGAGTTTGCCTTGAAAGAGAACCCGAAATATGTTAATAAAGTTGTGGCTCCGACTTTAGAGCCGGTAAAGTCGATAGGCGGATTCCGAGTCATACCGGATTATTCGTTTGACACGATGCCTGAAGACTATGCGGCGTTGGTGCTGATTGGCGGTTTCGGATGGACTACACCGGTTGCAGAGAAAGTCGCACCGATTGTCAGTAAGGCCATTGAGGCAGGCAAGGTGGTAGGTGCGATATGTAATGCCGTGTCGTTCATGGCTAAATGTGGTTTCCTTAATCATGTCCGGCACACCGGGAATGGTTTGGAACAACTTAAGCTTTGGGGAGGAGACCATTATACCCATTTCGAAGGTTACGTCCATACGCCGGCAGTCAGTGATAACAGGATTGTAACAGCCAATGGTTCTGCAACGCTTGAATTTGCCAAAGAACTTCTTCTGTTGCTTGAAAACGATACGCCGGAACATATCGAAATGTACTATCAATTTAACAAGCGAGGGTTTTGTGACTTGTTCCCGCAATACAAGCAAATCTGAAAGTATATAGGTATGCCTTTAAACAATAAAGATGATAGAAATAGGAACATATTCAACGTGCGATAAAGAAAGCGTCATAGCCCTTGTGCTACATTGCCAGAATGACGGTACCCGTCCGTTGGTGGGTGTCGAAGACCAGTCGGATTTACTTCATATCGAAGAAGAATATATCTATGACGGAGGTAATTTTTGGGTGGCAAAGGAAAACGGAAAGGTCGCCGGGACTATCGGTTTGATGAATAAGGGAAACGGCTTATGTATATTGAAAAAATTCTTTGTGTACGAACCGTATAGGGGGAAACCGCATAACCTCGGACTGCAGTTGTACGGTGTGTTTTTGGAGTTTGCGAAACTACATGGTTTTTCAAGGATAATTCTCGATACACCCAAAAATACGGATAGGGCGCATTTGTTTTACGAGAAGGCCGGTTTCAGGAGAATAGAAAAAGAAGAACTTCCGGTTGAGTATGACTATCCTTACGATGATTCCCACTTCTTTTATTTGGACTTATAGTGTAAAAAGCCTATGGTGTTACGATATAGGTAGTAAGGAAAAACCGGTGAGAATCTAAATAAAAGCATTATCTTTGCATCCGTTTACAAATCAGACGGATGCAAAGATATTTTTTATATTTGGCCTATGACGGCACGAGTTACCACGGTTGGCAGATTCAGCCCAACGGTATCAGTGTGCAAGAGGTGTTGCAGAAAGCCTTGGCCACCCTCTTGCGGCAGCCCGTATCCATCACGGGGGCGGGACGGACGGATACCGGAGTACACGCTCGGATGATGGTGGCCCATTTCGATTTCGAGTATGCCGACGACCCTGTGCGCCGGATTGACGGAAGGTGGCTGACGGACAAGCTCAACCGCCTGCTGCCGCCGGATATCTCCATTTACAAGACGGTACCTGTGGCAGCCGATGCACATGCCCGTTTCGATGCCTTGTCGCGCACCTACCATTATTACCTGCATTTCGGCAAGTCCCCGTTCTTGCGGGCTTATTCCTGCCGTCTGTACCGGATGATCGATTTTGAAAAGATGAACGAAGCCGCTGCCGCATTGTTCGATTATACCGACTTCACCAGTTTCAGCAAAGTGAATACCGACACGAAGACCAACAACTGCCGTATCATGCAAGCTCGCTGGACGGAGCTTGCGCCCGGCGAATGGCGTTTTGAAATCCAGGCGGACCGTTTTTTGCGCAACATGGTGCGTGCCATCGTCGGTACGCTCGTCGAGGTGGGGCGGGGCAAGCTTACGCCGGAAGGCTTCCGGGCGGTGATAGAAGGAAAGGACCGTTGCCGGGCTGGAGAGTCCATGCCGGGGAACGCCCTGTTCTTAGTGGATGTGGCCTATCCGGACAAATGTTTCATGGTAGAGAGTAGAAACGGAAAAGAAAAAGATATATGTGGTTGATTCTGGCGTTTACTTCCGCCGCCTTGTTGGGCTTTTACGATGTGTTCAAGAAAAAGTCGTTGAGAGACAATGCGGTGATTCCCGTCTTGTTTCTCAATACATTGTTTTGCAGCCTTATCTTCCTGCCGTTCATCCTTGGTTCGGCTTGGGGAATGACGGATACAGACAGCCTGTTTTATATCCCCCCGACCGATTGGGGAGCGCAGAAGTACATCCTGTTGAAGTCCTGCATCGTACTTTCTTCATGGATATTCGGTTATTTCGGCATGAAGCATTTGCCGTTGACGATAGTGGGCCCCATCAATGCCACACGCCCCGTCATGGTGCTCGTCGGTGCGCTGTTGGTCTTCGGCGAGCGGTTGAACCTTTATCAGTGGGTGGGTGTGGCCTTGGCCGTGCTGTCGTTCTTCATGTTGAGCCGGAGCGGTAAAAAAGAAGGTATCGACTTCCGGCACGACAAGTGGATTTATTTCATCGTCTTGGCCAGTGTACTCGGAGCCGTGAGCGGCTTGTACGACAAATATCTGATGGCTTCGCCGGAGAATGGGGGAGTGGGGCTGGACCGCATGGTGGTGCAGAGTTATTATAACCTCTACCAGTTGGCGATGATGGGCGTCATGATGCTTTTGTTATGGTGGCCGCGCAGGAAGCAGACCACGCCTTTCCGGTGGGATTGGTGCATCCTTCCGATTTCGCTCTTCCTGTCGGCGGCAGACTTCGTCTACTTTTATGCACTCAGCTTGGATGGTGCCATGATTTCCATTGTCTCCATGGTGCGCCGCGGCAGTGTGGTCGTTTCGTTCCTGTTCGGAGCCATGGTTTTCCGCGAGAAGAACTTGCAGAGCAAGGCGGTGGACCTGGTGTTGGTCCTGCTCGGAATGGTGTTCCTCTATTTGGGTTCCCGTTAACGTGAAGAGATGTTATTAATAAGGTGCGAGGCGCGGAATGTCGATAAAAATGACTAAGTTTGTGCCCGTAAAATAAAATGGATGTATGAAACGTTTTTTACCTCTTATCATAACGTTGGCATTGGGCCAGGCTCTTCAGGCACAGAAGATGCGCGACGTGTTTGCCGCCATGCCCGACAGCGTGTTGGGCATCATGACGAAAAACAACCGTCTGGATTGTATCGACTTCATAGAAAACGACATGGAGGCTAAAGTGCGCAACCGTTTCGACGGTTTCAGCGTGTTGAAAGCGTTGACGGTGGACTATCTCGACTTGCAACTGACGCCGAATTGCCGGGTGGAGATGAAGCTTTTGCCGGCCGAAGATACGCTGAACTATATTTGCGTGGCGCGTACTTATTCCGGGCCGGTAACCGAGACGAAGGTCACCCTTTACGCGCCGGATTGGAACGTGTTGCCGGAAGAGAAGTGGATACCCTTTCCCGCGTATGCCGATTTTTGGGAAACGAATGATTCGGTAGATAAAGAGGAAGTGTCACGCCTGCAGCATTTGCAGGACATGCGCTTTGTGACGGCTTCCCTGCAACCGGACGATATGCGGCTGACTTTTGTTTTGCAGCCCGGCGAAGTGGACAAGGAGGAGGCAGAGCGTATGAAAAAGGTTTTACGTCCTGTCGTATATGAATGGCAGGGTAAACGTTTTGTCTTGGTCGACGGCAAGTGATTGTCTTTTAGCTTGTTGAGTATTCTCAAAAAATCTAAGGAGAACGAAAAACGAATCTCAGCAGATTGAGAAATCAATCTGCTGAGATTCGTTTTTCGTTTGGCGGAGATTGAAATCCGATGCTCCGCAAGCGCATCCGAAAGCCTCCGGAGGTGTGGAAAAATATGGACTTTTCCGTGATCCCCTTGTACGGGGAAGGAAAAGAAAAACGGTGTGGAAACAATTGTCACCACACCGTTTTTTATCTTTCCGATAAAATATGGAATCCCGATTTATTTGCGGCTCTTTGCATAGCGGCTCATGAACTTGTCTACGCGACCTGCCGTATCCACCAATTTGTTCTTACCCGTATAGAAGGGATGTGAACTGCTGGAAATTTCAATTTTCACTACCGGATAGGTTTCGCCTTCAAATTCTATGGTCTCGCTCGTTTTGCAAGTAGAACGTGAAAGGAACATGTCACCGTTGCTCATGTCCTTGAACACTACGGGACGATAATTCTCAGGATGAATATCTTTCTTCATTGTCTTATAAATTTTTGTCAGTTCAACTTATAGCTGGTAACTATATGTGTAATGGTCTGATTTACGAGGTGCAAAGTTAAGCCTTTTATTCAGAACCGCCAAACTTTCTGCGGAATATTTTCGGCTATAATCCGCTCCAGCTTTCTATATTATAAGTCTGTTCTACCGGTATTTCTATCCGGTCGGGCAGATTGCAGAAGAAATCGATCCCTGTCTTTTCTTCCAGTTCGTCGATGCTGACGGCCCACGTGCGGAGTGATGGAGTCGTGCCGTATCGTTTGTGTTCCACCCAAAAACCGATGGCTTTGTAAGTGTTTTGTCCGCCGTCGTACTTTTTGCAGAGCAAAGCCATGAAGTAGTACTTCGGTACGGCGACTTTCGTGGGGGAACTGGGGTCTTTTCCACCGATGTATTCTATGATTTGGTCGTCACGTATCGTTCCGCCTTTTACGACAAAAAGTGTGTCGCGGAAATTGTTGTTGCGTCCCCAATTGCGTACTTGCGTTTCGAGGTCCGACCAGTTGGGGGAGTTGAAACTGCCCATTTGCGGACTCATGTTGGAGAGGTAGAACGTTTGTCCGTTGGCATCCATGGAGAAGAGGCGGTCGGCCGACGCACAGAGGTGACCGCGCTGGTAACCGCTCCGGCTGAAATCACTCAATTCATTTCGTTCTCCGGCGGGAATATCCGGATCGGGTTGGAAGGGATCGCCCTCCCAGACTTTGCCGTTCCATTCTGTACCTTTCCAATTATTGCGATTCCAGCTTGTTCCGGACGTCGTGTTGGTAAAGACGAAAGCCACCCATCGCGAGTGTTTCTTTTCTTTGTGCCAGTCTAAGGTGTAGTTCAATACTTGCTCTCCTCTGTAAGTTACGTAATGGGAATAAATGTCGCCCGTTTGGTCGTCCAGCCTCGGCATCTCCAGATTTCTGGCGTTTCGTATAACCGTAGGATTGGCGTTCTGGTTCGAGTTGTCGCCCGATGTTCCGTCGGGAGTGTCGTCATTGCAGGCGATGAGCAAAAATATTGCACTAAGGAAAAGGATAGAGTTTATTTTCATTGATATTTATAATTTCTTTTTCTATTTACAAATATAAGAGATTTCTTTTTTTCTTTGCAAGGTTTTTGCAAGAAAATAAGGAGAAGAAGAATATGTTTTCCGCAATTCGTTTACATGAATTGTCGGAAACAAAGAAACCACCCCTGCAACAACTTTATTTTGTTGCGGGGTGGTTTGTATTATTCTCTGCTTTTTCCTTATTTTATTCGGCGTAAGTGATTTCTATCGTTTTGATACGCAATTGGACTCCACCACTACTTGACGTATGGTCGTTCACTATCTTCCAACTGTTGCCGTCTATCGTGGCATAAAGTTGTACGTTGCCTACATAATTTTCGCCATTGTAAGAATCGCAGTTAAGCACGACTTTTGCTATGGGTTTGGAAGCTTTCAACGTCATCGAATTGAGTGCATACATGCGTACGCCTCCTGTGGCCGTATAGAATTTAGGAGGATTGTTGCCTTCCTCTTGTGCAAAGATGATTTCAGTTCCTTCTGAATCAGTAGCTCCCAAGGGGTCACCCGCATTTTCCCATCCGAAAGAGTTGAGGTCGGTGGTCGTTACGTTGCCCGACGCGGTGGCCTCAGGAGCTGTCAGGCTCACGGTCGCTCCGTCTATGGCAATCAAGGCATCTCCTTCTCCACCCGGAGTAGGTTCTGGGTCTGTACCCGGTTCTTCCGCGTTGCCGGATAACACCTTGATACTTTTCACCTCCCAAGTGGAGGATTGAGTGTCTGTACAAGTATGACGAAGGGCTACGACAACGTTACTACCTATAAATTCAGACGGAATATTGATTTCCTTGTTCTTGAAAGTGAAATCTGCGTTAAGCCCATCGGTATCATAAGTTAACTGTGTCCACGTTGCGCTGTTTACATTACCTGTATAGTCCTTGCTTATGAGTATGGAATTATTGGCATTAAGATCTCCGCGTTCATAGTTGATGGCCATATTGATAGCCATATGTACAGCCGATGTGCTGCCAATCGTGAAAGCCGGACTCACGAAATAAGTCTCTCCGGCTTGGTTTTCTTTTTGTCCATCCCCGTTAAAGTCTTGGTAACCGGTAATCATGGCACTTTGGAAGTCATTGTACCATTCGAGGGTTCCGGAAACTGAAGTTGACGTAAAACCACCCAATGAACTTGTGAAATCCTGATTGAGATATTCGCCTTCCGGGTTTGGTTCTTCCGGTGTATCCTCAATCTTTCCTTTGATGACCTCTATTTTCTTTACCTCCCACGTCGAGGATTGGGTGTCGCTACAGGTATGTCTCAAAGCTATATAGACTTTTCCTCCCATAAACTCAGCAGGAATAGCTGTTTTCTTATTCTTGAATGTAAAGTCGGAATTGAGTCCTTCAGTATCATACGTTAATTGTGTCCACGTTGCACTGTTTGCATCGCCTGAGTAATTCTTGCTGATAAGAATTGAATTGTTTGCATTGAGGTCACCACGTTCATAGTTGATGGCCATATTAGTAGCGACATACGCTTCTTCGATTTGTGACAGGTCTATTTCCGGACCGACAAGGAAAGTTACTCCAGCTTGGTTTTCTTTCTCACCATCTCCATTAAAGTCCTTATATCCTGTAATCATGGCACTGGAATAATCATTGTACCATTCGAGGCTTCCGGATGTCGAAACGGAAGCAAACTCTCCGAGAGATTGTGAAAAGTCTGCGCTGAAGATGGCTTCGCCAGATTCCTCCGGCATGTCACCTATCTCTTGTCCGTCGAGGATGGCGGCTGTCACGCTTTTCACGCCCGACCCACCGAAGTACTTCTCCATGGTGCCATAGAGCAAGACTTCTTTGCCTAAGTTTTCTGGATGGGCTTGCAGGTTGAGTGCGTTACGCACATCACCGCTCGGAAGCTGTACGGCCATGCAGTCATTGATATTCTTGCTGTCGGGCGAACTGGCAATGACGATGTTGGGAGCACCAGCTCCGTCAGCACCGAATACTACGTCTGATATGGTGTAACTCGGGCCGCCGTCTCCGGTTGAAACGGGAATGTAGCCCACGATATAGGCTTTTACCCAAGCATATCCGCCGTTTTGGTTCAGCGAAGCACCTTTGACGGTATAGGGGGAATCTTTGGTTCCGGTTCCGTATATGCTGTTGGCATCTCCCTTGCCCGGTATGTCGTAAGGGGAGGGAACGTCATTACATGCCTGGAACAGGAACATGCCTAATGTCAGGCATAATAGGCTGATAAAACTTTTCGTTTTCATATTATTTCGTTTTTGTTGGTGAATGCATTTTATTGAATGTCTCTTGAAGTGCGTACGGTGAGTTGCCATTCGCCGTTATATTGGGTGAGTAACCCTGTGACGTCCACTTTTCCCATCTTCATGTACTCCGTGGAGAAGTTGGCGTAAGTGCTGGTGCGGAAAGGAATGTTGGTATTTCCTACCTTAAGGGTACGGTTTACACCGTTTCCTCCGTCGCCTTCTGCTTCCGGAGCATATTGCGTCAGTCCGTCGGCTTCTACAAATTCCGCATCGTTGATCTTGACAAAGAATGCCGCGTCGGCTTTATTGGCCGAAGACAGCCAGGCTTCGTCGATTTCCATAGGAGTCAGTTCGGGATAAGAAAGGTCTGGCTGGCCGATAACTTTGACATGTTCCTTCCATGTATATTCCGGCATGCGGCCTATCTTGCCTTGGTACAAGGTGCCTAACTGGGCCATGGAACCGTAACCGCCTACATAAAGTCCTTTACAGTTGATGGCTATTTTCTGGCCTACAGGTAAGAAAGCATACAGTCCGGTGGCGTTTATGCCCACAACTAAAGTACCGCTTCCGTCGTTGACGTACAGGTTCTTGTAGATGTTACCGGATTCGTCATCGCCTACCACCACACCGGAGATGACCAGGTTCTCTTGTACTTCTTCCGCTTTGTTGCTGCTGACTATGCCGGCATACTTTGTCTTTAAGTCAGCGATAGTCGTATTGGCTTCTCCTACAGCGGGATTGCCGTATGTATAATTAGTCGGGTCGTCATGGTGGTCCATACAGCCGGAGAAGACGGCCGCCAACATGGAGACGAGCAATAATTTAATATTTTTCATATTCAAGTTCATTTTAAAAGGTTAGAAGCGGAATCCTATGTTGAGGAACCCGTTGAGTCCTTGTGCGTAGTAATATTTAGAGTGGCGTGAGAACTGGTAAGGACGCTCGCGACCGTCATCGTAGGCATCGTCGCGGTTCTGTTCGTATCCTCCGGTTTTCATGTCCGTATTGTTGGTCACGTTGTTCAGCGTCAGGTTGATGCTCAGGGCGCGGCCTTTTTGCAGGCGGATGTATTTTCCGATGGAGAGGTCGATCATGAAACCGCCGTCGAACTCTTCCTGTCCGGGGATGTTTACGCTTACTTTGTTGCCGTCTTCACCTACGGTCCCGTTCTCGCCGGCTGACACTCCCAAAACCTTACCTAATCTGCGGTAAGTAGAGAAGTCGATGAATCCGCGGTGGTAGTAGTTACCGTTGATACTGAAGAACCAGCCTTTCACATTGTAGTCCAGTCCGAGACTGTAGGCAGAGAGCGGAGTTCCGCTTTCTTTCATTCCGTCGATGTACACGACATCTTGCGTAGTCTCGCTTTCGTTTTCGTAAGTCAGATTGGCGTTCGGGTTGTTCACATATTCGGCGTTGTTGAATGTGCCCAACGCTTTCAGGGTCAGGTTTGACGTGAGTTTTACGCTGGCGGCCAGTTCTACTCCCATATATTCTTTCTCTACCCCGGTCATCGACAGATAAGTGTAGCGCGACTCCTGGTCGTTGTAGAATTGGTCGAGTTCGGTCACATTGTTGAAACGCGTGTAGTAGCCGCTGACCTTGAAAGCGAAGATGGGTCCGTTGAACGCATAGCTGGCTTCGGCAGTCATTACTTCCTCGTTGGTCAGATTCGTGGCGAAGTCGTTCTTCAGACGAGGAGCGATGAAGGCATTGTAAGGCAACGGTGCGTTTTCTTCATATCCAAGCCCGACGTTGAACACGTGTTTGCCTCCGATACGGAAAGTCGCTCCGGCCTTGGCTCCGCTTTCCAAAAATTTGGCTGTGCCGCTCTTGCCTTTTGAGTTGTTGGCCGCACGACCGTTACGCATCAAACCTTCACGTTCCATGGTCGTTCCGCCCAAACGTCCGGCAAAGAACAAACTGTAGAAGCTTTTATCGAATTGGTAGTTGGCCCAAACGTTGGCTTTGTTGACGAATATATTATAATTGTAGCCAAACTTGTCGTCTTCGCCGATCAGGCGGTTGGGATTGTCCAGATCGTTTTGAATCATGCTGGAGTTGTAGCCGTAGTCACGAACGGAGAATTTGTCTACGTCCGTATATTTGTTGGCACCCAGCAAATCTTTCATGGTTTTGTAGTGCATGCCTTTGGTGGTACTGGCGTTTACGCCGGCTGTGATATAACCGTACTCGTCCATGTCGCGTTTCAGGGTGGAACCGAAGTTGAAGGCCATTTGGTCGTTATGACGGTTCTCTACGTAGTACAAGGCTTCGCCCCCTAACGTGTTTTGCTGGGCGTTGGCAAAGTACATGGCATCCCAATCGAGTTGGCGGTGGGACTTTGCGCTGGTCCAGTAATTGTATGCGTTTTGCCAAGTCTCCACATCCTCGTCGCTCAACGGTTGGTTGAATACGTTGCCGCTGATTTGTCCGCTCGGTAACTTTTTGTAGTAATCCGGACGCGGGTCGGCGGCATTTCCACTCCATCCTAAAGCGCTGCTGGCATACATGCTGTATTTTCCGGAGAACGATGTAGACAACTTGGTTCGTTCGTTGATGTCGAAATCCCAAGTGACAATCGCTGTCGGTTCGAAAGAATTTACCACACGTGCATTACGCTTTTCACCGTTTTGGTAACCCCAGTTCGGGTTGTAATAATGGTCGTTGGCCAACCAGTACGCTTCTTCTGTGGAAGAACCCTGTTGGGCACGTTCGGTGGGGGAACCCCAGGTCGTGAAGCTCAAGCTGTGTCGGTCGTTGAACCGTTTCTCGAACCCTAACAAATAACTGAACGAATTGTAAAACGTACCTTCTACGAATCCTTCATTGGCCCAACGGTAACCGATGGAACCGGTGAAGGCCCATCCGTTGCTCATCAGTCCCGAAGAGTAGGTGTACATGCCTCGTGCACGATAGTTTCGATTGGTACCGGACAACGATAATTTGTGGCCTGTGGCGTATTGTCCGGCCCGTACATTAATATTATCCGCTCCTCCCACCGACGTATAACCGAATTGGTTCATCAGGAAAAACGGGGAGCCTTCACGGTTACGGGTTGCGTCGTTCAGTCCTCCGATGGAACTGTAACTGAATACGCCTCGTTCGGCATCGTTGAACTGGATACCGTTGATGAACATGTCGTTGTTGGAGTTTTGATAAGCCCTCAGGCGGAAGCGCATGGGACTGAATAGATAGCCCACTTCAGACAAGTACAGGTCGTTGCCGACTCCTGTGATGGCCGAAACGGTCTGGCCCGCGTCGTCATCTTCATTGAGTTGCGATTCTGTGAACGAAAAGTCCGCATTCTCATTCTGTGCCCGTTGTTGGAGCACGGCCAGAGTGTCTGTCTGTTGTGCGTGGAGCAAGGCTGACACAAAGAATGCCGATAGAATCAAAGTTGTCTTTTTCCCCATATCTCGTAGATTTATTATATTGTTGTTACAAAGAAACACATTATTTTCAAATTAAAGTCATCCCGGACTAACTTTTTGCCATTTTTTTTTGGCTCGGTAGCCGAAAAAAGCCATATTTGTAATAGAGAATTAACAAAACGTTAAAAAAACATCTTATGAAACGAATGTTTATGGTTATGGGCTTGTTCGTGCTGCTGTTTACGGCGGCACGTGCCCAAGAGAAGAAATTCGGCATGTATGCGGTTGGGTTTTATAATCAGGAAAATCTTTTCGATACCATTCATGACGAGGGGAAAAACGATTTCGAGTATCTGCCCGATGGGGCTATGAAATGGAACGGAATGAAGTATTTCGCGAAATTGAAGAACATGGCCACTGTATTGTCGGAGATGGGGACAGACAAGTTGCCCAATATCGGTGCGTCTGTCATCGGGGTGTCTGAGGTTGAGAACAGCCGTGTGATGCAAGATTTGGTGGAACAGCCGCCTTTGAAAGCACGTGGAATGAAGTTCGTTCATATAGAAGGGCCGGACAAGCGTGGCGTAGATTGTGCGCTGATATACAATCCCCGTTTCTTTACACCGGAAAAGTCGTTTCTGCAACCTTATGTATATGAGGCGAAAGACAGTGCTTATCATACGCGTGGCTTCCTGACCGTACAAGGTAAACTGGCGGGCGATGATGTGACCTTTATCGTATGCCATTGGCCCAGCCGTGCTGCGGTTTCATACTATAGGGAGCGTGCAGGGAAACAAGTCCGTATGTTGAAAGACAGTATCAGCAAGGCAAATCCGGAAATGAAAATCATCGTGATGGGGGATATGAACGACGATCCTTTCAGTCCGAGTATGGCGAAAGCTTTGGGAGCCAAGCGCGAAATGAAAGATGTGGGCGAGTCCGATTTGTATAATCCTTGGTGGAACGTGCTGGCTAAAGACGGACGGGGCACGTTGATGTATGACGGCAAGTGGAACTTGTTCGACCAGATTGTAATGACTCCCAATTTATTGGATTTGGATGGCAAGAAGGATTATTCGACCTTGAAGTTCTTTAAGAATGAGATATTCTCGCGCAATTATCTGTTTCAAACGGAAGGGCGATACAAAGGCAATACCAAGCGTACGCATGCCGGCGGAGTGTGGTTGAACGGTTATAGCGACCACCTTCCGGTTGTGGTATATTTGGTAAAAGAGATGAAATGACGCTACAAGCACTCCCCCGAAACGGTAAAATACGCTTCGGGGGATTTTTTTTGTTTAAAAGATATGGGCGGGAGATTGGATTTGAAGAAAAATGCCTATCTTTGTCCTACCAAAAAAGAGTGAAACGAATTGTTCTTTTTATAAATTATAAAGATATGGTTAATTACAAAGACTTAGGCTTGGTGAACACCAGAGAGATGTTCAAAAAAGCCATTAATGGCGGTTATGCCATTCCTGCTTTCAACTTCAACAACATGGAGCAGATGCAGGCTATCATTCAAGCAGCCGTAGAGACCAAGTCTCCGGTGATCCTTCAGGTTTCTAAGGGTGCCCGTCAGTATGCCAACGCTACGTTGTTGCGCTATATGGCTCAGGGTGCTGTTGAATATGCAAAGGAATTGGGTTGCGCCAATCCTCAAATCGTGTTGCACCTCGACCACGGAGATACTTTCGAGACTTGCAAGAGCTGTATCGACTCAGGTTTCTCTTCAGTGATGATCGACGGTTCTCACCTTCCGTATGACGAGAACGTGGCTTTGACGAAGAAAGTCGTAGAATACGCTCACCAATTCGACGTAACCGTAGAAGGTGAGTTGGGCGTATTGGCCGGAGTAGAAGACGACGTTGTGGCTGAACATCACACCTACACCCGTCCTGAAGAAGTAGTTGACTTCGTAACCAAGACCGGTTGCGACTCTTTGGCTATTTCTATCGGTACTTCTCACGGTGCATATAAGTTCAAACCCGAACAGTGTCACGTTGATCCCGCTACAGGCCGTTTGGTTCCTCCTCCTTTGGCATTCGATGTATTGGACGGCGTAATGAAGGAGCTTCCGGGCTTCCCCATTGTACTGCACGGTTCTTCATCTGTTCCTCAGGAAGAAGTAGACACCATCAACAAATACGGTGGCAAGTTGGAAGCAGCTATCGGTATCCCCGAAGACGAATTGCGTAAGGCTGCCAAGAGTGCAGTTTGCAAAATCAATATCGACTCAGACTCTCGTCTGGCTATGACGGCTGCTGTTCGCAAGGTATTTGCTGAGAAGCCGGCAGAGTTCGACCCGCGTAAATATTTGGGTCCGGCTCGCGACAACATGAAGAAATTGTACGAGCACAAGATTGTCAACGTTTTGGGTTCTGACAACAAGTTGTAATCCGGTCGTACGACATATAAAAGTTAAAGGGCTGCTTTCGGGCAGCCCTTTTTTTATGCTTATCGCATGTTTAGTAGGTTTTCAGTTTTCCTCGCCGTTGTCCGTCAGTTGTTTGATGGCTCCGTTGCTGGGGTAGAAAGTGACTTGGGTGGTGGTTTTCTTGTCGAAGAGCACATTACTCAGGATTTCCACATGGCCGAATTGCCCCATGGGGAACTCCCCTTTGCAGAACTCTCTGGAAGCATTGAATACGCTGACCGCCACTCGTTCAGGTACATTATAATATACTCCTTCCTCCATTTTACCTTTCTTTCTGGCAGCCTTTTCGTCCACGACGGGCTGGGGGAGGGTATTCATGTTTTTCAAAGAGAGGTAAACCGGCTCGCCGGATAAATCGTCATTGTCCACTACGCCCAGTTTTTCCGAGAAACGGAACAGCACCATCCGGTCTGTAAACTCCGCAGGCGTGAGTTCTATGGTGAAAACCTCCGTACTGGTGTCCACTGTGCCCTTGAATAGTTGTGTAAGAGCTGTTTCCTGCATCGTCAATTGGTCGAGCATAAGTTTGAGTTGAGCGCCATCTTTCGGCATGTTGTCCGCTTCGCCCTTAATCAATGCCGTGCGGCTGTCTCGGATATCATAGATTTCTTCGGCCGTCAGTTCGGCTATTTTGGCATTGCTTCCGGCTGAAAGGATTTCCTGATTCATGTAATCTCTGGGATTGAGTCTTTTAGGAGCATCATTTCCTTTCGGTACGGCCGGTAACGGTTCCTCTTCCCCGTCGGTATTGATGGACAGGAGGATGCCTTCGGAAGTGAGACCTACCAACGGGGCTACGGTTCTCTTTTTAAGCTGTATGCTGTAAACTTTTTGAGGATCGGGTACTCCGTAGGGTACCATATCTATACTTTTTATACTCCACTTCGTGTAAGGTTCCTGGTTTATTTGGGACAAACGGAGATAGCGGTCGGCATATTTGCTGAATTCTCCGGGGATATAGACTTGCTTTTCGGCCACGACGACCAGGCGAAGGGCTGTACGGGGCAAGTAATAGGTTACGCCCTCCACCGTGGCGCCGGGTACGTACGGGCTTACTTCGGTTTGTGCGACGGCACCGAGTGTGCAAAGTGCCAGTCCGCATAACAGGGTTCTTGCTTTCATAAACTTTATTTTTATCAGTATTTATTCTTTTAACTTCTTGAAGGCTTCGGGGAGCGCGTCGATGATGTCGCTGGCTATCATGCTTTCTTCGCCTAACCTTTCGCGTGCGATGTCACCGGCCAGGCCGTGCAGATAGGTGCCCAACTGGCAAGCTTCATTGGCCGTATATCCCCGTGCCAGTAAAGCCGTAAGGATGCCGGTCAGCACGTCGCCGCTTCCGGCTGTGGCCATGCCTGCATTGCCCGTGGGGTTGATGATGACGCGTCCCGTCGGTGTACAAATCATGCTGTTGTGTCCTTTCACGATGACATATAATTGCATTTTGATGGACAGCTCACGGGCTTTTGCCATACGGTCGTAACTGTCGGTACATGTTCCCACGAGATTTTCCAGTTCCTTGGGATGCGGAGTGAGAATCGTGTCTTGCGGGATTTCCGGAATCCATTCCGGATGGTTGCCCAGGATATTGAGCGCATCCGCATCGAGTACCATTTCGCCCGGATGGTTACGGATGAATGTACGCAGAGCCTCTGCCGTTTCTTCGTGTGTGCCCAGTCCGGGACCCATGGCCAGAGCGTTGTAGTCGTAGGTACTTATGGCTTTCGACACCCGGATGTCGGACAAATCATGGCTGAGTATGGCTTCGGGCACACTGCATTGCAGGATGTTGTTGTTCATGTCCGGCGTATGGACGGTCAGTTTGCCCACTCCGCTTCTCAGGCAAGCCTTTGCCGCGAGGATGGTTGCGCCTCCCATGCCGTACTGGCCGCTTACGAGCAGGGCATGCCCCATGCTGCCTTTGTGGGCGAAAGGGTTACGCGGTTTGAGTATCTTTTTCACCTCTCCCGGCTCTATCACCGTAATACTACAGTCGATAGCCGCCAGTCCCTCGGCGGAAAGTCCGATGTCCATGGGTTTTACTTCACCGAGATATTTCTGGTTCTCGCCGAAAAAGAAGGCCAGTTTAGGAAGCTGGATGGTCAGGGTCAGGTCCGCACGGACGATGGCCGACGGATTATTGTATGTGTTGTCTTCGCTCATCAGGCCGGACGGGATGTCGATGCTCACCACTTTGGCCGGACTGGTGTTGATTCTTTTCACGAGTCCGGCATAGCCCCCGTCCAGAGGCTTATTCAGTCCGGTACCGAACAGTCCGTCTACGATGACATCTTTTTCGTCCGCTTCAGGGAAAGAGAACTGGGAAGACACTTCGGTGAACAGCAGTCCGGCCAGGTTTTCCAACCGTTTCTTGTTGTTCAGGCAATCGTCGCTGAGACGCCCCGTGATGTTGAACAGATACGTCTGCACCGTGTACCCGGCGTTGCAGAGCAGGCGGGATACCGCCAAGGCATCGCCTCCATTGTTGCCCGGACCGGCAAACACGATGAAGCGAGTGGCGGTGGTCCAACGGCTTTTCAGTTCGGCTGCAATCGCTTTTGCGGCACGTTCCATCAAATCGGTGGATGAGACGGGTTCGTGTTCGATGGTGTATTTATCTAATTCTTTAAACTGGGTCGAGGTGAGTATCTTCATGACAAATAAAACTTCGTTTTCTTTCGTATTTTTTGGGTTTGGTACTGTTTTTGGATAAAATAGGAGGCGGTTCGGCATGTCCAAACTTGAAAAACTTTGTTTTTCGTTTGCCTCTGCGCTCACCTTTCACTATCTTTGTACGCAAAATTAGCAAAAAGATATGGAAACACTTCAGATAAAGGATAAAAAATTTGCCGTGTCGATACCTGAGGCTGAAATATTGAAACAGGTGAAGCGGGTGGCTGGAGAAATCAACCGTGATTTGGCCGGTTCGGAACCTGTTTTTTTGGCCATATTGAACGGGTCTTTTATCTTTGCGGCTGATTTGATGAGGGAAATCGAGCTTTCTGCACAGATTTCGTTTGTCAAGTTGGCTTCGTACGTGGGGACGTCTTCAACCGGTTCCGTCTGTGAGATGATAGGACTGAATGTCGATATTTCCAGACGGGATGTCGTGGTTGTGGAGGATATAGTGGATTCCGGACTGACGATGAAATACGTGACGGAAATGTTGGCGAAGTACAATCCCCGTTCCATTTCCATCTGCACATTGTTGCTCAAGCCCGGTAATTTGAAGGTGGATTTGGACATTCCGTACAAGTGTTTCTCCATACCCAACGATTTCATTTTGGGGTATGGGCTGGATTATGACGGTTACGGGAGGAACACCCGTGACATTTACACCGTCGTGGAATAGGCCGGCAGTTTCTATTGTCGGAAAAAGAGGAGAAAGATTGTTTCAACCAATACAAAATAACAACGATGAAGAATATTATTATTTTCGGTGCTCCGGGATCAGGTAAGGGCACTTACAGTGACGAGATTGTGGCAAAATACGGCATGGGACACATTTCTACCGGTGACGTGTTGCGCGGAGAAATCAAGAACGGTACGGAACTGGGCAAGATTGCCAAGGGATATATCGACAACGGCCAGCTCATTCCGGACGAACTGATGATCGACATCCTGGCCAAGACATACGACGCACAGACGAAAGGCCAAGGGGTGATATTCGACGGTTTCCCCCGTACCATCGCGCAGGCCGAGGCTTTGAAGAAGATGCTGGCCGACCGCAAGGACGACATGGGCATGATGATAGAGTTGGTGGTGGACGAAGAGACGCTGATGGCCCGTTTGCTGAACCGTGCCATCGAGCAGGGACGCGCCGACGACAATGAAGAAACCATCAAGAAGCGTTTTGACGTGTACCGCAACCAGACGGCTCCTTTGGCCGAGTGGTTCGAGAAAGAAGGTTTGCGCCACACTTTCAACTGGAAAGGCTCGAAAGAACAGATGCTGGCGGAAATCTTTGAAGCGATAGACGCTGCAAACAAATAATTTATATGGCAGAATCCAATTTTGTAGACTATGTGAAGATATACTGCCGTTCGGGTAAGGGGGGACGCGGTTCGGCGCACATGCGCCGAGCCAAATACGTGCCCAATGGCGGACCGGACGGCGGAAACGGCGGCCGTGGGGGTAATGTTTACCTTCGCGGCAACCGCAACTATTGGACGTTGCTCCATTTGCGTTATGACCGGCATGTCTTTGCCGGCCATGGCGGGAACGGCTCCAAAGCCCGCTCGTCGGGCAAGGACGGTGAGGACAAGTATATAGACGTGCCGTGCGGAACGGTGGTCTATAATGCCGAGACGGGAGAATACCTTTGCGACGTGACGGAGGACGGGCAGGTCGTATTGCTGCTGAAAGGAGGCCGGGGCGGTCTGGGCAACTGGAATTTCCGTACAGCCACCAACCAGGCGCCGCGGTATGCCCAACCTGGGGAGCCGATGCAGGAGATGATGGTCATCATGGAATTGAAGCTGTTGGCCGATGTCGGCTTGGTAGGGTTTCCCAACGCCGGGAAATCCACTTTGCTGAGTGCCGTGTCGTCCGCCCGTCCCAAGATAGCCAATTATCCCTTTACGACACTCGAACCCAGCTTGGGCATCGTGTCCTACCGCGACAACCAGTCGTTCGTAATGGCCGATATTCCCGGCATCATCGAGGGAGCCAGCGAGGGAAAAGGGTTGGGGCTGCGTTTCCTGCGCCATATCGAGCGCAATTCTTTGCTGTTGTTTATGGTGCCCGGCGACACGGAGGACATCCGGAAAGAATATGAGGTACTGTTGAACGAACTGGCCACGTTCAACCCCGAAATGCTCGACAAGCAGCGGGTGTTGGCCATTACGAAGAGCGATTTGCTGGACGAAGAACTCATCCAGATGCTTTCCGAGAACCTGCCCGACGTGCCTCATGTGTTTATCTCTTCGGTCACGGGGATGGGCATAGCCGAGTTGAAAGATGTGTTGTGGCGCGAGCTGAACAGCGAAAGCAATAAGCTTCAGGCCATTACGGACCAAAGCAGGATTGTGCATAAGAACAAGGACTTGAATTTCCTGCAGAATGAGCTGAAGGCCATGGGCGAGGATGAAGATATCCAGTTCGTGGACGAGGAGGAGATAGAAGACCTTGATGATTTTGAATACGAAGAGGATTGGGACGACGAACCTCAAAAATAGTTCCGGAAAATGCGTGGACCGGAATTGCTGACATACGATTTGGGACAGGGTGCCTGTGCTTTCAGTACGGAGCGGCGCGGAGGTTATAGCGAAGGGGCGTACGCCTCTTTCAATGCCAATGCCTATTGCGGGGACGACGAACGCATGGTGCGGCTCAATCGTGATTTGTTGTGCGAGTCTTTAGGTTTGGAGACATCCCGTTTGATTATACCTCATCAGGTACATGGCGCACGTGTGCGTCGTATCGATGAGGCTTTTTTTATGCAGACCGATGCCGTCAAGGCGGCTACGCTCGAAGGAGTGGATGCCGTGATGACGGACGTGCCGAAGGTTTGCGTGTCGGTGTCTACCGCCGATTGCATACCTATATTAATATATGACCGGGTGCATCATGCCGTGGCCGCCGTGCACGCCGGTTGGCGAAGCACGGTGTTGCGCATATCGGAGGCCGTCCTGCAAGCGATGGCCGATGCATACGGCACCCGTCCGCAGGATGTGGAGGCGGCCATCGGTCCCGGCATATCCTTGGAGGCTTTCGAGGTGGGCGACGAGGTGTATGAAGCTTTCCGCATGGCCGGTTTCCCGATGGAGAAGATAGCGAGGCGGTATCCTGCCACTGGAGACGGGAGTGGCAGGATGGAAAAATGGCACCTTGATTTGTGGCAAGCCAATCGGGGCTTGTTGGAGGGCTGCGGTGTGCCCTCTGCACGGATTCATTTGGCCGGAGTGTGCACTTACCTCCATTCCGAACGTTTCTTCTCCGCACGCCGCTTGGGCATCCGTTCGGGGCGCATCCTGAACGGTATTTTTCTGACGGACTGATTAAAAATATGGATATATGGTGAAGCGTATTTCTATTTTGTGTCTCGCCTTGTTGTTGGCACTTTTGTATTCTTTTACGGGCAGCCGCAAGGAGCGGGTGGATTTCTCGCGTGTGGAACGGCGCATGCTTCATATCCCGACTGCCGGATTGTTCGACGGCACCGGTTATTTCACCGTGACCTCGGCCGACATGGAACGCGACGGTTGGAGTTTTCCGGTGGAGGACGGAGTGTTGTTCACTCCCGATTTCCGTCATGAGCCTGTCGGGTGGTACATCATGTCGTCTGAGGTGAAGCATGAGGTAAGGGCGGCCATGCAGGGCGTGGTGCGCCTGGTGCGTAAGACGGATTTAGGAAAGACGGTCGTGGTGCTCCATCCCAACGGTATGGAAACGGTGTATGCCCATCACGCCAAGACGTTGGTGGAGTCCGGCGATTATGTTTCTGCTGGGCAGGCTATAGCGTTGGCCGGTGCGAACCATGGCGTGGTCTATACTTATTTCGCCCTGATGGTGAACGGCGTGCCGATGAGCCCGTCCACGCTGGCTCGTCCCGATGGTAGTTTGAAGTTCGATGCCATGCAGTTTCGTCTGGACGAGTCCGGTTATGTCCGTGCTTCTTTCTGCCGGAGGGGAGAGATTGTCGAACGTCCGCCCCGTTTCGACTGGTTCCGGGTGCCGGAACTGGTGGACTTGGACCGTCCCTTCTCGGCCATGGAACGGCAACATGTGGGTGTGGCTACACCGGGGTTGTTCGACGGGGCTTCTTCGTTCACGATAGACTTGTCCCGGATAGGGAAGTGGAGTTATCCGCTGCCCGGTGCCAAGGTGATCAGTCCCTATGGCGGGGCACGCAAGAACCATACAGGAACGGACCTGAAAACGAAGCCGCGCGACAAGATACGGGTGGTGTTCGACGGGGTAGTCCGCTTCTCCGGAAAGTATTCCGCATACGGGAACATGGTGGTAGTACGCCATGCCAACGGGCTGGAGACTTGTTACAGTCACAATGCCAAGAACTTGGTCCGCGTGGGAGACCGTGTGAAGGCTGGCGACGCGATAGCCACCGTGGGTCGTACCGGACGGGCCACGACAGAGCATTGTCATTTTGAAGTCCGGGTGAACGGCTTGCCGTTCAATAGTGATTACATTTTCGACCACGGGCGGCATGCGTTGAGGAAAGACAAGCTCACCTTTACTCGTAAATCGAACGGAACCATCTCTGTACGAAAGATATAACGGCAGTCGTCCTTCCTTTGGGAAGGTGGAAAATAAGGTGTGCGATACTCCTTTTTTGAGGTTTTATCTATCAAAATGATAGTTGAAGCGGGGGTTTTGCATGTAATTTAGGGCGCGTTTATCCCCCTTTTAGGGAGCTTTCAAACATTTTTTGGAACATATTTTTATATTTCAAGCATGATTTTTATCTTTTTTAGGTAAAAATACAGTTCAATTTCAGCCGAATGATTTTTCATTCGGCTGAGAAAACATTTTTTTTGTCTTCATGTTGTGCGGCAAATCTCTGTGCATCGTTCGGATTTTGGGCTGAAAACAGGTTAAAGACATGCTCTTACCCCTTGTTTTTTATCTATTTGATAGATTTTCCGATATAAAATTCGGATGTTAGATTGTCACGTATATCAGCCTGTGGCTTACACACTCCTTTTTCGCCTGCGCAGGCTGTGCCTTTTCCATTGTCCGTATGTCGGCCTTAAGCCCAAACGGACGTCAATCAGATATTTCTTTGCTGTGCGAGAATCGCATATTCCGGTACATATCCGGTTTGGGGCACGAATAACGAAACCTCGTAAGGCTTGGATTGACATTTTGACAATGGGCTTGAGGATCCGGGCTGATTTTTTTGTTGGGTTCTTTGGGAATATGAAATGTTTCTTTTACTTTTGTGAAAGTATAAAGGCTTCGTGTACGTTTTGTGCCGAAGAGGATAAGTTATAAAAAAGACCAAGTTATATTCACCAAGAAGAAAGGAGGGACGGCCAAGGAAATAAATATCGAGACGCTGGCAGGGGGATGCGACGAATAGTGGGTGTACCTCTGTGTTGTGAAAGAGAAGGGGCATGCCGCAGGCGTGTCTCGAGTGAAAACAACTGATGGCGTTCCGTTTGCATACTTGATAATGGACATGATATAAATATTGAGCTTTTAGCTCTTGTTCTCTACTTCGAAATTACCGCCAATTATTTCTCACGGGAACAAGCAGACTGGAGGTTCACGCTGTATGGCGTGGACTATTCCTTGCTTGTTGTGAGAATGGTCACTTGGCGGTAACCACGAAGTAGGCAAGTAGGGAATGGTTTCACGCCTTTTTTTAATCCGATTCAAATGAACAAACTGATTTTAATCGTAATGGCGATATGCCTGAATGTACAAATATGCAAAGCATATAAAAACGGAACGTTATGGCCGGGGAAGGTCGTACGTTTGGACGTAGACGCGTCGGCAGGCTACTTTAATCCGCAATGGTCTGTGAATAACCCGACGGTTTCTTTGTCGGGGAGTGGTTTCTACCGTAATGTTACGGCGGATAGGTATTTTGGTGGAACTTGTATCATAACTTGTTCTTATGATTATTATGTGGGGACATCGAAATATAACAGAAAGGTCACATGGGAGTATGATTGTGCAGACAATACGTTTACGCTTTCCCCTACGAATATGAATATCGGCATAGGGAAATCCAAGGCTTTGTCGTGGACATTCGATTGGGCTACATACAAGGTTCCGGCAATGCAGTTCTCTGGTTATGACCCGTCAATAATAGATGTTTCTCCAGACGGGACGGTTTTAGGAAAAAAGGAAGGTTCTACCACCGTTTATGCCAGTTCAGATTTAGGTTCAAACAAAGCTTCATGTGTGGTTCATGTGTCTGAGGCATACGTCAGTCCTGTAACCGTAACCATCCCGACTGAGGTGTCTTTGGAGTCGGGCGGTACTTATCAGTTCTTGCCCACGGTTACTCCCGAGGATGATGAATTGCAAATAACATGGACTACGGAAAACCCCGAAGTGGCGAGTGTGGACAATAACGGTAAGGTTACAGGCGTGTCAACGGGTGTCACGATAATTACAGTTAGCATAAATGGCGGCCTGGCTGAAGCTTACAGTATCGTGAAAGTAAGAAACGGTAATCTTGAAATCAAAGCAAATCCAGTGGGCGGCATAGTAGAAAAAGGTGTGCTCGTGGAACTGGCAGTGGAGATACAAGATGCTGTGATATATTATACGACAGATGGCAGTTATCCGATGGAGAATCCGAATTTATACGCGGAACCGATTTGTGTGGACCGTCCCTTATTGGTGAATGCGTTGGCGTACCATAAGGATTATGGATTAAGCGAGCTTTTTACAGCGTCTTATGATGTTACATCGCTTAAAACGGAGTCTTATAGTCCAGGCCAAGGTATGGATGAGGTGAAGCCGGATGTCATACCGGTTGTTACGTTTAACGAGGTAATAAAAGAGGGGAATACGGAACGTATTACAATGTCTAACCGGTCAACAGGCAAAGAAATCGGTTTTGAATATGTGATTGACGGAAATGAACTGTCGATTGTTCCGGATAGCCTATTGGAAATAGGGCAGTATGAAATCCGGATACCTTCTTATGCCGTCACGAACAGTGTGGGAGAACCCAATGGCGATATTTTGTATCAATTCAGTGTGACATCAACCGGTAAGGAAGAATATGCCTATTTGGATAGTTATTTCAGGCTGATGGACAATGGGAATCTTTACGTTTGGCATAAAGACTTTCCCAATCTGAATACCTCAGACGAATCTATTGGGGAACACTTGGTGTTGGAGGATGTCAAATCGTTGTTTACCCCGTATCACATGTTTTACAGGTCCGGGGATTATCCGTCCCAGCAATATTATTATATTGATGATGGAAATACACTTTGGGGGTGGGGATGGTTGGATACATCGGAAAACCCTATTGGAAATGGAACGACGAAAGATGTTCCGCAACCGGCTATGATATTGGGAAATGCGAAGTATTTTAAGAATAGTGCCAAACACAAAGGAGCTTTGGGTAATGGAGGCATGTTATATTTATGGGGGGATAAAGCTTTTGGGAAAATTGGCGATGGTGGAACGATGTCTGGTGTCGCAGCTTCTCCGGTAGGCGTCCTTTCCGATGTCGAAATGTTTGACCTTGGGCAACTCCACACTATCGCGGTAACAAAAGGCAAAAAGCTTTTTGCGTGGGGATTTGGGCATGCCATGGGACGGTATGCGAACACTAACGTTCCCACACTGATAGATGACAATGTCGTTTATGCATGTAGTGGGCAAAGGCATAACCTTTACATTAAAAGCGACAAGACGCTGTGGAGCTTTGGCGAAAACAATCCATGTATTGGGGCAGGTATTTCGTCCTCGACGGAATATGTCGGGCCGGTGAAAATCCTTTCAGATGTGGAAAAATGTTATACCGGAGCTTATGAATCGTTGGCTTTGAAAACGAATGGAGATTTGTACCAATGGGGGTATGCTGCGGCTACTACATCGTATTTGCTTGGAAGAACTCCCGTTTTGGCCTTGCAGGATGTGAAAGACGTACAAATAGCAGGCATGACAGTTTATGTGCTTAAAAATGATGGTACGGTTTGGGTGCGTGGAGAAAATGGTGGAGGTCAATTAGGCTTAGGGCATAAGTCTACTTATAGGGATTATTATGAATCATTCCACTCTCCAGACATAGGCGATGTGGAGACGATATGGGCGAACAGAGACGGATGTTACGCACTAAAAAAGGACGGTAGCATTTGGGGGTGGGGATTTGGCTTGCCTTGTGATGTCGGTTCTTCGGATGTGCCAATAGAATTAAAGCCTGGCATAAAATATTTGGAAGGCGTTTCAATTTCAGAAGGAAATGTTATGATGGAACCCGGACAGACAGAATTACTCCATTTTTCGACTGTTCCGGAGAATGCTGCTTATGCAAGTGTGGAATGGGAGAGCAGCGATGAACATGTCATGACGGTCTCTCCCAGAGGGATTGTGCGGGCTATTAATCCGGGCGAAGCATTTCTCACGGTAATCGTAAAGAATGAAATAGGGTTTACTTTTAAATCCACATGTCAAGTGGTTGTGGCAGACAGGACGGACATTAAAAATGAAAAGGTTCCTCTCATAAGTTTCTGGATAAGTAATGGTGTGTTGCATATTGTTGGTTTGTCCAAAGGCGAGATAGTTAACGTCTATGATTGTTCGGGCAAGTTATGTAGCACTGCCTGTACTTCCACAGGTTGGGTTGATTTCGCTTTGTCTCGTAAGGGTATTTATATTGTGAAGACAAACAAAGGAAAGGTCTTCAAAATAGCTGTAGGCCATTAAAAAATGGCACAGGCGCAAAAGGTGTGGTTCTGAAACTGTGTCTTTTTCGCCTGTGCCGTGTATGTGTTGTATTACTTTTTATGCCGGTTGGCTCTGCGGCGGCGGATTTCAGCTTTCATTTTGGCCGACCCGGAACCGTGCGCTCCCGTGATATAAGCTTTCTTTTTGGCTTTGGTTTTCACTTTGGCGTTCGAGCTTCCGGAAGCCTTTTTAGCACCCCCTGAAAACACGATGCCTCCCGTGATAACCTTGTCGATGTCGTCTCCTCCGAAGTTCGCCATAAGTGTGCCGTAGGATTAATGGTGGAACAGGCGGACGCCGGTGAAAGCCATCGTGATGCCATACTTGTCGCAAGTCTCGATTACATGGTCGTCGCGCACGCTGCCACCGGCTTGTGCCACGAACTGCACGCCGCTTTTGTGTGCCCGTTCGATGTTGTCGCCGAAGGGGAAGAATGCGTCCGACCCTAAGGCCACTCCGGTGTTTTGTGCAATCCAGGCTTGTTTTTCCTCGCGTGTGAGCGGTTCCGGCTTTTCAGAGAAGAATTTCTGCCATTCTCCGTCAGCCAACACGTCCATATAGTCGTCGCTGATATAAATGTCGATGGTATTGTCTCGGTCTGCACGGCGGATTTTCTCCACGAACGGCAGGTTCATCACCTTCGGATGTTGGCGCAACCACCAGATGTCGGCTTTGTTGCCCGCCAGACGCGTACAGTGGATACGGCTTTGTTGTCCGGCTCCGATGCCGATGGCCTGTCCGTCCTTCACGTAGCATACGGAGTTGCTTTGCGTGTACTTCAGGGTGATGAGGGCGATCATCAAGTCGCGTTTGGCCTCGTCGGTAAACGTCTTGCTGGCCGTGGGGATGTTTTCGAACAAAGCCGGGTCGTTCAATTTGATTTCATTGCGTCCTTGCTCGAATGTGATGCCGAACACCTGTTTGCGTTCTATCGCTTCGGGAACATAGTCAGGGTCTATCTTGATGACGTTGTAAGTACCTTTGCGTTTTTCACGCAGGATTTGGAGCGCCTCTTCCGTGTAGTCCGGAGCAATCACCCCGTCGCTGACTTCGCGTTTGATGAGGGTGGCGGTGGCGGCATCGCAAGTGTCGCTCAGTGCGATAAAGTCGCCGTAGCTCGACATACGGTCGGCACCGCGTGCACGGGCGTATGCACAGGCAACGGGGGAGAGAGGAATCTGCACGTCATCCACAAAGTATATTTTTTTCAATGTGTCGCTCAACGGGAGGCCGATGGCAGCCCCGGCGGGAGACACGTGTTTGAAAGATGTGGCGGCAGGCATGCCGGTGGCTTCTTTCAGTTCCTTGACCAGTTGCCAACCGTTGAGGGCATCCAAGAAGTTGATGTACCCCGGACGGCCGTTGAGCACTTCAATCGGCAGTTCGCCTTCGGTCATATAAATACGCGAGGGTTTCTGATTCGGATTGCATCCGTACTTTAAAGCTAATTCTTTCATATCGAGTGATTAATACAGAAGCAGCCCGACACGCATATTGCATGACGGGCTGCTTTCAAATTTGTGGAGCTGGAGGGAATCGAACCCTCGTCCAAACAGGGAAACCATACGCTTTCTACACGCTTATCCCGGCCTTCGGTTTTCGTGCGCAAACAAGACCCGAGCCACCCATTTACGCCTTATCCTTTAAGATTTCACCGTCCGTGCAAGGCCGCGGACGACTATCTCCGATTTAACTGCACCACTTTTCCGGAATGCTTCGGAGCCACAGCTTCCGAGTGATGTCTCGTTTCAGCACCTGGTGCCGAAATAAAGGTAATCTACTATACTTCGATCACGCAGCGAGAGCGTAGTTGTTTTCGCCAGATAAATTCTTGGTAACTGAGATTATAGAGGAAATTACCGACCCTCTGCGTGCTTACGTACCATTCCATCCTGCTGTCAAATCCATGTCAACCCCGGATGTTTGAAATGCAAAGATAAGGCTTTCTTTTGAATAAAGGTATAAACAGAGTGTTATTTTTGATTCTATTCTTTATTTTTTATACACGGTCATGCCTTTATTTGTGAGAGAAAAAAAAATATCGTTATTTTGCAATAATTTCACTCTTATAGAGTTTTATATTTTAGATAATTCGAATAGTTCAAGGTTGAAAAATGAATCAAGTGTCTGTCAATATGGAGATTTGTGATGGCATGAATGCTGAGGCGCGGACGGTGAAGCGGTGGTGCGACGTCGTGTGTGCCTTGTTGGGGATGCTCGTACTGTCTCCCGTTTTTTTGTTGGTGTATATCTTGCTGAAATGTGAAGGGACAAATTCTGTGATATTCAGACAGGAACGGATAGGGTATAAAGGGAGACCTTTTTCCATTTTGAAATTCAGAACGATGAGAATGGACTCGGAAAGAGACGGTCAGCCTCGTTTGGCGGAAAAAGAAGACGACCGGTTGACGCGTGTGGGGAAGTTTCTGCGTGAGCATCATTTGGATGAATTGCCGCAGTTGTGGAATGTCTTGGTCGGCGAAATGTCTTTTGTAGGGCCGCGTCCGGAGCGCCGTTATTTCATTGATTTGATAAGAAAAGAAAATCCGGATTATGATTATTTGTTTCTGATGCGTCCCGGGCTTACGTCTAAGGCTACCTTGTATAATGGTTATACGGATACAATGCAGAAAATGCTGATTCGCTTGCAGATGGATTTGGAATATTTGCAGCAACGTTCGTTATGGTTGGATGTGAAAATCATTTTTACTACGATAAGTTTTATTTTGAAAGGAAAGAAATTCTGATGTATATGGCAAGGAGAATATTGCTGGCATGTTTGGCGTGTTTTTGGTTTCAATTTATTTTTTCCCAGTCCATGTCGGACGATCAGGTCGTACGTTATGTCATGGAACAGCAAGAGAAGGGGAAAGACCAACAGTATATTGTTTCCCAATTGCTTCAAAAGGGTGTGACGGTAGACCAGTTGCGGCGTATCCGGAAAAAATATGAAGCAGAACAAAATCAGCCCGGTGCCTTGGATTTGACGGGGACGACGCAAGCTAAAAGCAGTACTTCTCGTTTGAGGACCAATAAAGAAAAGACACGGGATGAACGCCAGAAACAGAATGGTTATATGATTCGTTCGCAACGTGAAATAAAGGATGGGGAGGATAAAACGTTGAAGAATCAACAACTCAACGAAGAGATAGGGTTTATGGATATAGACTCGTTGATTTATTATCGTAATTATTTTAAGGAAGACGACCGTCAGGTGTTCGGGCGCAATATTTTCAATAATGAAATGTTGACTTTCGAACCGAGCATGAATATACCGACTCCGGCAAACTATCGCCTGGGAGCCGGTGATGCTGTAATTATAGACGTCTGGGGGGCTTCACAGACTACTTTCGAGGGGACGGTGTCGCCCGACGGAACGGTGACAATAGAGGGAGTCGGGCCTTTGACATTAGCCGGAATGACTGTGAAGGAAGCCAATGACTATGTAAAAAAGCAGTTAGGACGTTTTTATTCTAATTCGAATATTACCCTGACTGTCGGAGAAACTCGTTCGATACAGGTGCAAGTGATGGGTGAGGTGATGGTGCCCGGAACTTACACATTGAGTGCGCTTTCGTCGGCTTTCAATGCCTTATATGCGGCCGGGGGAATTAGCGAGATAGGAACACTTCGCGATATAAAAGTATTCCGTCAGGGACGTGTGGTTTCAACCATCGACGTTTATGATTACATCCTGAACGGAAATACAAAGGGCGATATCCGTTTGGCGGATAACGATGTGATTGTGGTAGGGCCGTACGAATGCTTGGTGAATATACGAGGTAAGGTGAAGCGTCCTATGTTTTATGAAATGAAAGAAGACGAAAGCGTTTCCCGTATTTTGGATTATGCCGGAGGATTTGCCGGGGACGCTTATACGGATAATGTGCGGCTGATACGTAAAAGCGGACGTGAGTATTCCGTGTACACGGTGGGTGAGTTCGAGATGAATGGCTTCTTGTTGAAAGACGGAGATTCTTTGTATGTCGATTCGATTATTCCCCGTTTTTCCAATATGGCAGAAATACGCGGAGCCGTGTTTCATCCCGGACAATATCAGATGGACGGGAGTATCAAGACAGTACGTCAGTTGATTAAAGCGGCCGACGGGTTGCGTGAAGATGCTTTCCTTAAACGGGCTGTAATGCACCGTCAAAAGGAAGACCTGACGATGGAAGCTTTGTCTGTGGATGTGGAAGGTATTATGGACGGGACGGTGGCCGATATCCCTTTGCGTAAGAATGATATTTTATTTATCCCGAGTTCGTTGGATATGAAAGGGGAGCGTACGTTGACCATTGACGGCGAGGTTAACTTCCCCGGAGTATACCAGTATGCGGACAATACGACGATAGAAGATCTTGTGCTTCAGGCCGGGGGGCTTACGGAAGCGGCTTCCACGGCAAAAGTCGATGTGTTCCGCCGAATTAAGAATCCGGATGCGGTGACCGATGATGAGAAACTGTCTGAGACCTATAGCTTTTCTCTTCGTGACGGTTTGGTGATGGGTGACGGCCAAGACTTTCATCTCCAGCCGTACGATGAGGTATTTGTGCGTAAAAGTCCGGCTTATTCGGAACAGCGCAATGTAAAGATAAGCGGAGAGGTGAACTTTTCCGGTAGTTATGCGATGGATAACAAAAACTATCGTTTGAGCGACTTGGTGAAAGCGGCCGGAGGTCTGTCTTCTTTGGCTTATGCAAAAGGTGCGCGGTTGCAACGTAAATTGACGGATGAAGAGAAAAAACAACGGGAGGTAGCCATGAAGGCTGCACAGATCCAATTATATGAGGAGAGTATGCGCTCGGAGAAGACATTTGACATGGCACGGGCTGATTCCATCCAGAATCTGAAATTGGATTTGGGAGATACTTATCCCGTGGCCATCAATCTTGAAAAGGCGATGAGAAATCCCGGAAGTGTGGACGACGTTCTTTTGCGTGAAGGAGATGAGTTGCAAATTCCACAGTTCTCCAATACGGTAAAAATCAGTGGTGATGTGATGTATCCGATTTCCATAAACTATGAGAAGGGTAAGTCTTTGAAGTATTACATCAAGCGTGCCGGCGGCTATGCGGACCGTGCACACAAGTCCCGTGTCTATGCGGTTTATATGAATGGTGCGGTGGAGCAGCTTGGTCGTCGTTCTGCTAAGTCTATTCAGCCTGGTTGTGAGATAGTAGTGCCTTCTAAACCTCAAAAGACAAAAATGAGTACTGCGGAGATGATGACTATCGGGACCTCAACGGCTTCGATTGCTACGATGATTGCTACGTTAGTGAATATATTTAAATAAGGAAGAGGGCATGAAAGAGAATATGAAGGATGAGAACGTTATCGATGTCCGTAAGATAATAGCGAAGATTTGGCATAAAAGAAAGCTTTTTGCCAAAGTTTTGCCAGTAGTTTTTCTTGTGTCATGTATTTATATCGTTTTTATTCCTCGCTATTATGTTTGTAGCGTGATGTTGGCTCCTGAAACAGAGAATCCTGTTTCGGGCGGAATGTTAAGTTCTTTAGCTTCTTCTTTTGGGGTAAATTTAAGTTCCGGAATGTCGACTGATGCTATATCCCCGTTGCTGTACCCGGATTTGATGGCCTCTACGGATTTTGTGGTTAGTTTGTTCCCTGTTAAAATAACCACGGAGGACGGAGAATTGTCTACGGATTACTATACTTATATATATCAGCATCAGAAGCAAAGCATTTGGTCTGTTCCTTTTAATTGGATTAGAGGGCAACTGAAGGCTTTTTCTGAGTTGTTTGCAGACGAAGAAAAAACGTCCGGGGAAGGCGGGAAAATAGATGCTTTCAGGCTGTCGGAGGAACAGAAAAAGGTGGTGGATTTCATAAAAGGTAACGTGCAATGTTCGATTGATAAGAAAACGAATGTGATTTCTATCGTGGTGCAAGACCAGGATCCTTTGGTCTGTGCGTCCATGGCAGATACCGTAAGTGCCCGTTTACAGGAGTTCATTACGCGGTATCGGACGAATAAGGCTCGTATAGATATGGAGTATTATGAAAACTTGAGCCGGAAAGCAAAGTTGGATTATGAAGACGCGTTAGCGCGGTACGGTGCTTATTCGGATGCCAACCTTAACATCGTGCGCAAGGAAACAGAACTAAAGCAAACGGTGTTGGAAAATGAAATGCAACTGAAGTATAACACGTATAGTGCCCTGAATACCCAACTTCAGGCTGCAAAGGCAAAAGTGCAAGAAAGGACTCCAGCGTTTACGACCTTGCAGTGTGCCACTGTCCCGCTGAAGCCGGACGGGCCGAAACGGATGCTATTTGTGTTGGGAATGATGTTGTTGACTATTTTTATCCTTTCTCTTTATGCAATCAGGGATTATTTGTTAAAAGATTGATTTTGAGATGATCGTTTCAAGTGATTCAAAGTATTCGATGCAGAGACAACCTAAACGTATTACTTCTAATGCGTTGGTGTTGTTTGTACGTATGCTGATAGTAACGATTATCAATCTTTATTCCGTAAGGTTTGTAATTAAGGGGCTGGGTGGTGAAGATTATGGTATTTTCAATGCCGTGGTGGGGGTGGTTATGACATGTTCTTGTGTTTTTCCTGTACTAGCAATTTCTGTGCAAAGGTTTTATTCTTACGCTATGGGGGAAGGGGCATGGGGGCGTTTGCGTGAAATTTTTTCAGCCAGTGTAAATATTATCGTGTTTTCTTTGGTTGTAATTATTGTATTGCTTGAAACAATAGGGCTGTTTTTTATTCGTGAGAAATTGCAGATACCGGTTGAACGTATGGAAGAAGCCGAGCTGATATTTCACTTGGCTATGGTTACGTTTTCTTTCAGTTATTTGCAGATTCCTTATACAGCAGCTTTGTTTGCTCATGAAAATTTTGGGATTTATGCGGGGGTGTCATGTTTAGACTGTGTGTTGAAATTCGTGGTCGCTTTGTTTATTGGCAAAGTTTGTTTCAGTGGACTAACAACCTATGCAGTTGGGCTTTCTGTTGTTTCGCTTTGTACGTGGTTGTGCTATGTGGTGGCTTGCTCGAAATATTCTGAGTGTAGGTATTATATGGTACGGAACCATGGAATTTATAAAGACTTGCTTTCATTTTCCGGGTGGACAATGTATGGTTCATTTGCAGGTGTCGGGATGATTCAGGGTAATAATATTTTGTTGAATGTTTTTTTTGGCCCTCTTGCTAATGCTGCATTTGGGGTAGCTGTGAATATTTATAATGCGTTTACTTCTTTGTCCAATACTGTGGCACTTCCTTTCCGGCCACAAATGATAAAATCTTATGCAGCAGGGAATTTTGAATATTTACGGTCGCTCTTTTTTGCGAACAACAAATTTATAATCTATTTGCTTTCTTGTATTGCCATACCTCTCGTATTTGAGATGCCAATGATATTGGATTTATGGATAAGTAAGGCTTTTACGGAAATGTCGGTCTTTTCGTCTTTGTTTATAGTATATGCTGTGCTGTTATCCCTTCACAATCCTATCACAATCCTTATACAGGCTTCTGGCCGGATTCGTACTTATCATTTGGTCGCAGAAAGCATTATGATACTTTGTTTGCCTGTTACATGGGTGCTTTTTAGAATGGGGATGCCTGCCTATGTTGCTTTTATTTCCATGATAGTGTTGTGTGGTGTGGCACATGTGGCACGTGTCATTTGTTTGAAGCGTATGCAAGGAACATTTTCTCTAGCATCGTATTTTTCTTCTATTCTGTTGCCATGTGTATTGGTTGCAGGTGGTGGAGGGGGAGTCTCTTTAATAATTTATGTAACTATGGAGCCGGGTGTTTTACGCTTGGGCTTGATGTTATTGGCATCCCCATTGGTGACATTGTGCTTGGCATACTTTGTCGGTATGACTTCCTATGAAAGGTCAATGGTAAATGAAATCTTTAGAAAGTTTCTAAGACGTTGATAGAATTATGGGGCTGATAATTTTTATCATATTTTCGTTTACGGCTGTTTTATGTTTCTTAGAAGAAAGGCTTCCTGTAAGAGATAAGAAAAACCTTTATGCTCTATTAGCCGTGCTGTTGATTTTATTGGCCGGCTTTAGAGAAGTTGGTGTGGATCCGGATTCTGATAATTATGAATACGCGTTTCACCATTGTTATGATGAGAATATACGGGGGGCTATGGAATATTCTTATTTCTTTATTTCGGCAGTGTTGGGTGCTTTGGTGCCAGATGTGCATATTGTTTTCCTTTTTTATGCCCTGCTCGGGGTCACGCTGAAATTTGTTGCCTTCAGAAAAATGTCAGATTTTTGGTTCGTGCCGGTAATGTTATACCTAACTTTTATATTTGAATTGCATGAGGTGACTCAGATTCGCACGGGAGTGATGTCCGGTCTGTTTTTACTTGCTATTCGGCCTATAGCTGAGAAGAAAAGGATAAAAGCCCTTGTTTTGATAGGTCTTGGTGCTGTTTTCCATGTATCTGCATTGGCACTTATCCCTCTCGTTTTTTTCGGTAATAAAGAAATGTCCATTAGGGAACGTATGTTTTGGACTTTGTTAATACCATGTTCATATATTGCCTATTTTGCAGGGAGCAATTTGATGGTAGACATACCCATAGCTTATATAGAGAATAAGATTACCAATTATGAGAAAACTTCAGATATTGTGGAGGCCAGTTTAAATGTATTTAGTCCATTGCATCTTTTTACGATCTCCCTATATGTGTATATAATGTACTTTTATGATACGATAAAGGAGTACAATAAATATTTGTCACTTATGATGAAGATATTTACATTGAGTATAGTTGCATTTACTGCTTTTTCTTTTTTGCCGGTGCTTGCAAACCGGATGAGTTATCTTTTAAGGATCGTCACTATAATATTATTTGGCAATATCTATTATACCATTAGGCCACGGTATGTAGGGCTTTTAGTTGTAATTTTGATAGCACTCGTGTATATGGCATATACCTTTTCTTATATATTTGGTATTAAGTTTTATTAATTGTTGTAGTATGAAACCAAGGATAATAGCATTATATCTTCCACAGTTCCATCCAATACCGGAGAATGACAAATGGTGGGGGGCTGGCTTCACGGAATGGACAAATGTGGCTAAAGCCAAACCCCTCTTTCGGGGGCATCTTCAGCCTCGGATTCCGGCTGATTTGGGCTTCTATGATTTGCGCTTGCCAGAAGTGAGGGAACTTCAAGCTTCTTTGGCGAAGGAGTCCGGTATAGAGGGGTTTTGTTATTATCACTATTGGTTTGGCCGTGGTCGGCAGCTTTTGGAGCGTCCTTTCAATGAGGTGGTGGCATGTGGCAGGCCTGATTTCCCTTTCTGTCTTTGTTGGGCAAACCATACATGGAGCAATAAGACATGGGAACGCAAGTCGGCCATTCAAAAGGATTCTGTTCTGATTGAGCAGCAATATCCCGGTGTGGAAGATGACATTGCCCATTTCAATTCCTTACTGGCGGCTTTTAAAGACAGACGATACATGACGGTAGACGGTAAGCTCCTGTTTGTGCTCTATAACCCTTACGACATGCCTCATGTGGAACGTTTTATGGAGACGTGGCGCAAACTGGCTCGTGAAAATGGGCTTCCGGGTTTTCATTTTGTAGGGATGACCCCTTCTACATTGACTTTTAAACAAATGGAGGACGGGACACGTCGGCGCGTGCTACCCAATATGAAGAGTAGTGCGGAAATTTTCCGGTCCTTGTTGAACATGGGGTTCGATGCTGTCAATTCTTTCGGCAAACGCCGGGGAGAAATGATGTATGAGGGAAAATGGAAGAATTTGGTTAAGACCATTCTGCGTCGTGTGGGCATGCCTGCGGGGAGTATAAAATATGACTATGCACGTACCGTATGCAATTATTTCGCACCGGAAGATGTATGGGATAATGTCTATCCTACCATTCTTCCGCAGTGGGATCGTACGCCTCGTGTGGCTTCTTATGACGGAGTATATGTGAATGCCACTCCCGCAGCTTTTGAGAGGCATATTCGTCAAGCTTTGGAATTGCTGAAGGGCAAAACGGAAGAACATCAGATTTTGTTCCTGAAGTCATGGAACGAATGGGGCGAGGGGAATTATGTCGAGCCGGATTTGCAATTCGGTCATGGTTTTCTTGATGCCATACACCATTGTTTCTATAATTCATAAAAGAATGTCATGAGAAAAACGGAAGTTTCAATTATTATTCCTACGTACAAACCAGGCAATTATATTTGGTCTTGTTTAAATAGTATATGTAGGCAGACAATATCTAAGGAACGTATTGAGCTAGTTGTGGTTGTAAATGGTTGTAATGAGCCTTATGTGGGTGATATCAAAAGGTTTCTTTATAATTGTGGTAATTTGCAGTATAAGGTGTTACACACGGATGTTCCGGGGGTTTCTAAAGCAAGGAATATGGGACTGTCTGTGGCTAAGGGTGAATGGGTGAGTTTTATAGATGACGATGATTGGGTATCTGAAAATTATTTTGAGGAGTTATTGGGTATAGGAAAAGATGATGCGCATATTGTGGAGGCCAATGTTGCCAATTATGATGAGGTTCTTGATGAGTATAGGGATGATTACTTGACAAGAGCTTTTGTGAGAAATTCCAAACGGCTTCATGTGACGCTTTTTTCTGCTCGAAGCTTTATGTCTTCTTCTTGTTGCAAGCTGATTAGAAGAAGCATTATTGGAAAAGAACGGTTTGATTGTTCTTTTGAACGTGGGGAAGATGCATTGTTTATGGCTAAGTTAAGCAAGAACGTGAAGGTGATACGCACATCATCTTCGGATGCAGTTTATTATCGCAGGTTACGCAATGGTTCTGCTTCACGAAAAGGACTTTCTGTATGGGAACGTTTACGTGACAATGCACGCCTTGCCAAAGCTTATACATTGTTATATGTAATGGGATTCCCACATTATGATGCGTTGTTTTTTGCGACACGTTTCTGTGCTTTGGCAAGAAATTGCTTGTTCGTCTTAAAAAAACGGTTTAAAGGAATATGGGGGTGGAGAAGCAAGAAAGGGGGGCGAAAATGCGATGCTTGCTTGGCTAGGCCGGGTAAGAAAGCGAGGTCGTTTGATGAAAGCGGTGGCACATGACTGTGAATACGTTTGTCGTCACTGCATGGTGAGGTCGTGGAAGGCTTTGTAAACAGAATATACAGAATAAACAGAATGGCATTAATGAAATTTTTTTTTGAAACTATATGGTTTTGTATACGTGGGTTTGTATATGCTCTATCGTTCTTGTTCCCTTATTCGCGTATGTCTTTGTTTTGGAGACGTATAACGGTGTTTCTATATACTTCATGGATAGCTCGGGATTTTAAGCATTTTGGGAAAAACTCGGGTGTTATACCTTTCTTTTCTCTTTTGCGAGGGGGGCAATATATATCAATAGGGAACAGGTGTACGATCGGTGCTGGTGTAGAACTTACGGCATGGGACTCTTATCAAGGTCAAAAGTTTTGTCCGGAAATTGTTTTTGGAGACAACTGTTCAATAGGAGAAGGGGCGCATATAACTGCGGTTACTTCTATACGTTTGGGAAATAATGTACTGACAGGTAAGAGGATTTTGATAACAGACAACTCCCACGGGGTACTCGAGGAGGGGATGTTGGATGTGCCGCCAATTCTTAGGCCTTTAAATAGTAAGGGCGGCATAACAATAGAAGACAATGTTTGGATTGGAGAAAAGGCTTCAATTATGCCGGGTGTACACATTGGAAAAGGTGTGATTATAGCATGTAATGCCGTTGTTACCAAGGATATCCCTCCATATTGTGTTGTAGCCGGAGTGCCTGCCAAAATAGTGAAAAAATTGAGGTAGATGATTTATTTAGTTTGAAAGCAAATAGAGTTTAATAAGAAATATGGTAAATTTGTGCTCCAGATGAGAAAAGTGTGCAATATTTGCAACTAAAACACAAGAAATTTGTCGTGGATACGTTGTATTTTCAAAGGGGCATATAAGCATGTCGACTTCATAATAAAAAACAGAAATCAATGAAAGTAAAATGAAAACAATAATGCTCGTGTTCGGGACGCGTCCGGAAGCTATTAAGATGGCTCCGCTTGTGAAAGCGTTTCAAGAAAAAAAGGATGATTTCAAAACCATCGTGTGCGTGACCGGCCAGCATCGTGAAATGTTGGATCAGGTATTGGATTTGTTTGGAATCAAGCCTGACTTCGATTTGAATATCATGAAGCAGGGGCAGGACCTTTACGATGTCACTTCGCGTGTGCTGTTAGGTATGAGGGACGTACTCAAGGTGTGCCGTCCGGACTATCTTTTCGTGCACGGTGATACGACGACCAGTATGGCAGCCGCTCTTGCTGCTTTTTACCAGCAGATTCCAGTGTGTCATGTTGAGGCTGGTTTGCGTACTTACGATATATATAGTCCGTGGCCGGAGGAAATGAATCGGTTGATAACAGGACGGATTGCCACCTACCATTTTTCACCGACTCCGTTGAGTCGTGTAAATTTGCTCAAAGAAAATGTAGACGGCGATCGTATCGTAGTGACGGGGAATACTGTGATAGATGCCTTGCATTGGGTAGTTGGGAAAATAGCCGTAGATGCCGAGTTGGGGAAACGGTTGGCTGCGGATTTGGAGCGGGCCGGTTACGATGTGGAACGTCTTAATGGGAATCGCAGGTTAGTGCTCGTTACCGGCCATCGCCGTGAAAACTTTGGAGGGGGATTCCATAATATATGTCGTGCCCTGAAGGATCTTTCACAAAAATACCCGGAGGTGGACTTCGTTTATCCGATGCATCTCAACCCCAATGTGCGTCGTCCTATACATGAGGTTTTCGGAGAGGACCTGACTCATTTGGGAAATATGTTTTTTATTGAGCCTTTGGAATATCTGATGTTCATTTTCCTGATGGAGAAATCATTTATCGTGCTTACGGATAGTGGTGGCATACAAGAAGAAGCACCGGGATTGGGTAAACCGGTATTAGTGATGCGCGACACAACCGAACGTCCCGAAGCCTTGGATGCCGGTACGGTGAAACTTGTCGGGACAGACTATAATACTATTGTGGGACAGGTTTCCTACTTGTTGGATGATACTGAAGCCTATGGGGAGATGAGTAAGGCCGTGAATCCTTATGGTGATGGAAAAGCTTGTGGAAGAATCATTGACTATATTTCAGATAAAATAGCCACTCCCCAGCCTGAATAAGGTGTGCATGTGGCTTATTCGTTTAATATACATAAAATTATTGTAGATGAAAGCTTGTTTTATGGGGTTGGGCTATATTGGATTGCCCACTGCGATTATCGCTGCCAAACATGGCATTCAGGTGATAGGGGTTGACATTAATCCAGAAGTGGTAGACAAAACCAACAACGGATGTTTGCATTTTATCGAACCGGGTTTGGAGGATATGCTGAAAGAGGTTGTGCGTGACGGTGTGTTTCATGCAGCTTTGAAGCCGGAACATAGCGACGCATTTTTTATTGTCGTTCCTACTCCTTTCTGCGGAAACCATGAGCCGGATATTTCTTATGTCGAGGCGGCGACCCGTACAGTCATTCCGTTTCTAGAGGAAGGGAATTTATTTGTGATAGAATCCACTTCTCCTGTAGGTACGACGGATAAGATGGCAAAGATTATTTTTGACGAACGACCGGAACTGAAAGGTAAAATCAAGATAGCCTATTGTCCGGAACGTGTGTTGCCGGGTAATGTGATTTACGAATTGGTGCACAACGATCGCGTGATAGGAGGAATGGATGAGGCCTCCGTTAAAATAGCATCGGATTTTTATCGGATTTTTGTGCAAGGCGAATTGCATCCTACCAATTGCAAGACAGCGGAACTATGTAAACTAACAGAGAATTCGAGCCGTGATTCTCAGATAGCCTTTGCCAACGAACTGTCCATCATTTGTGACAAGGCGGACATCAATGTGTGGGAACTTATCAAACTGGCAAATAAGCACCCGCGTGTAAACATCCTGCAACCGGGGTGTGGTGTGGGGGGGCATTGCATTGCAATTGACCCTTATTTTATCGCTACGGAGTTTCCTGCAGAATCTAAAATGATTTCCACGGCAAGGGAGGTGAATAATTATAAATCTTTTTGGTGTGCCGAGAAAACGATTAATGCTATTCTTGAATTTGAAATCAGCCACAAACGTAAGCCGGTAGTGGCAATGATGGGATTGGCGTTCAAACCCGACATTGATGATTTGCGTGAGAGTCCGGCTAAATATATTGTCACCAAAGTGATTCAAAAGTTTAACAATGCTGACATTCTCATTGTGGAACCCAACCTGAAAGAACATAAGATTTTCAAGTTGTCGGATTACCGGGAGGCATACTGTAGGGCTGATATTGTAGTATTCCTTACGGCTCACAGTGTATTTAAGACTTTGTCCTGGAGGGACGATAAGGTGATACTGGACTTTTGTGGAATATTCAGAAAGAAATGAGAATACTTTTTTTAACTGATAATTTTCCACCGGAAGTCAATGCTCCGGCATCAAGGACTTTTGACCATTGCAAGGCATGGGTGAAGGCGGGCGCAGACGTTACGGTGGTAACATGTGTCCCGAATTTTCCCCAAGGCGTGGTATATTCGGGCTATCGGAATACATTGTACCAGAAAGAGGTGATGGAGGGTGTAAAAGTCATCAGGGTGTGGAGCTACATTGTGCCTAATAAGGGGATTGCCAAACGGACGTTGGATTATATAAGTTATTCCGTCTCTTCTTTCATTGCCGGGCTGTTTGTCAAAACAGATGTGGTTGTGGCCACATCGCCGCAGTTTTTTACGGTACTTTCCGGGAGGGCATTGGCTTGGTGGAAACGCAAGCCGTGGATTATGGAAGTGCGTGATTTGTGGCCTGAAAGTATCAAGACGGTGGATGTCATGCGGGATAGTTGGATTATCCGCTATTTTGAATGGCAAGAGATGAGATGTTACCGCTCGGCCCGCAAAATCGTTGTGGTGACAGATTCGTTTAAGCGTACGTTGGTGCGACGTGGCATTGTGGAAAATAAAATCGAAGTGGTCAAGAATGGTGTCGATAGGGCATTGTTTGTTCCAAGGAAGAAAGATGAAGAACTTTTGAACCGTCTGGGCTTGAATGGCAAGACTATTATTGGCTATATCGGTACGCATGGTATGGCTCATAAATTGGACTTCATACTTCGTTGTGCAAAAAAGATGGAGGGAAATGCCGGTTTGCATTTCTTGTTTATCGGTGATGGTGCCATGAAAGAGAGCCTGTTAAAGTTTAAAGACGAATTGGGGGTAGGGAACGTGACCATGTTAGAATCTATACCAAAAGACGAAGTGCCTCGTTATATTTCGATATTGGATGTTTGTCTCATCAATCTTAAGAAATCCCCTCTGTTTGAGACGGTCATCCCCTCTAAGATTTTTGAAAATGCAAGTATGGGTATTCCTATTCTGATGGGTGTCGAAGGTGAGGCTAAGGCAATGGTGGAATCCTATCATGCAGGTTTGTGTTACGAACCCGAGAACTTTGATGATTTTGAGGCCAAGCTTTTGCGCCTGTTAGATCCTTCTGTTTATATGTCGTGCAAACAAGGTGGACGTAATATGGCTGCAGACTTTGACCGGAATGTTTTGGCGAGAAGAATGTTGGAAGTAATTAGGTCATTATGTACATAAATGTTTGTATTGCCTAATTTTTGAGGCTTTCATTTAACTCTTTTTGCAAAAATGCTGATTGTAAGAATTGGAAGTCTTCAACGGTACAATCTGGTAACGGTTACCCTTTTCCGTGTGTTGTCGTTCCACGCCTGCGGCTACGAGGGTGCGGCTGAACTCCTGCATGCCGATGCCCGTGAGCGTGCCCGGCTGATGTTTGCGCAACAGGGCGATGAGTTCGGGAAGGGAAACGGACAGGACCTCTTCGTCCGGATGGGTGGCACGGAAGTGGCGGGCAAAAGCCTCTTCCACCGGACAAGTGCGGTAGAAGGCCACGTTGGCACGCTGGATTTCCGCCTCTTTTTCCGCTGTAAACCCATAACGTTCGCCACCGAGAAACATGTCTTTCAGTTGGGCGTAGATTTGGGCATGTTCGATGTTTGTGTTGTCGATGGGTCGCTCCACCTCTACGCAGAGGAAGCGGCGGCTGCTCGAAGGGTCGGAGAGCAGTTCGTGACTGTTGGACGTGGCGATGAAGGAGGCGATGCGCGGCAAGCGTAGCGTGTCGCGCCGGTAAGCCTTGCGCACGTGCAGGTCGGTGAGCTGCATCACGTTCTTCAAGGCCGGATGGCGGCGGACGGGGATGCGGTCGAACTCGTACAAGTTAATGATTTCCATTCCCACTAAAAGCTGTTCCATACGGGCGGTATTCGCCACGTCCACGCTGTCGGTGTAATAGGCGGACAGTTCGGGTGGCAGGAGATTGCGGCAGAATGTGGACTTTCCCAATCCTTGCCGCCCGCTCACCAATACCGGAGCCATACTGTTGGCATGGTTGTCCCCCATCCCCATCCACTGAGCTGCCACGGTTACCATCCACCGGCGGAATCCGCGTACCCACAGCGCATGGTTCGACACGCGCTGTGCCAGTGCGTCGAGACGGTCTTTTCCGTCCCACGGCGGTAGGCGGTCGAAATAATCGCGGAAGGGATGATAATCGGGCAGGCGGTCAGAGCACAACGGAAAATCGTTTGGCTTATAAGGACTGCTGTCCGTCACCTGAGGGTGGCTGAAAGTTGGTTGCTTCAACCATCAGGGTACTAATATACTTGAAGCTAAAGGTTTATGTATTATGCTGAAGTATGAAGCCTATTGTCAGAAAAAGTAGGGGGATTGCAAAGGTGTGACAAGTTTGTCTGTTTTTGCGATTTCTATCCGGTTGTTTACAATAAAAACCATTCTTTCACGTTTCCAAAATAAGGTTAATGAATACGTAAAATGAGCGGAGGAATATGTAGTATAATATCTGCAGCTTTAGTTGCGATGGGAATAACGTTTGGGATAATGCCTTTTCTTTTGGATTTTTGCCGTAAGAGAGGATATTATGACTTGCCTGGGGGGAGGAAGGTACATCATTGTGCTATTCCGCGCTTAGGCGGTTTGCTTTTTATGCCTTCCATGTTGGTGGCGTTGGTTTCGGTTTTGATCCTGTCTTCTTCGTGGTGGCAAGGGGTACTGACTTTAAAGGTGTCGTCGTTGGCGATGGCAGTCGGGGCTTTTCTTATATATATAATAGGCACGGTGGATGATTTGGTAGGGATGAAACCCAATCATAAGTTTGCGGTACAGTTGGTGGCTGCCTTGCTGATGCCGTTTTGCGGATTGCTCATCAATAACTTTTATGGTTTGTTCGGCTTGCATGAATTGCCCGTGTGGTTTAGTTATCCTTTCACGGTATTTGTCATTTTGTTGGTCGTAAATTCCATAAACTTGATTGATGGGATTGACGGTTTGGCATCCGGTTTATGCATTTGCATTCTTGCGGCCTATATCTTCCTGTATTTGCAGATGGAACGTACTTTTGTTTATGCTTTGGTGGCATCAGGGTTGTTGGGTTCATTGGTGGCCTTTTTCTATTTTAATATGTGGGGAAAAGCGGAGAAGGGGACAAAGACCTTTATGGGAGATTCCGGAAGTTTGTTTTTGGGATATGCTATTGCGTATTTATCTATTAAATATGCGACGAACAATCCTGCGGTGTTGCCTTATCGTGGCTATGCCTTGTTGGTTTCCTACACATTGTTGATTGTGCCGACGTTCGATGTCATACGGGTGGCGCTGTTCCGTTTATATCGGGGCAAGCCCATTTTTGAGGCAGACAAGAGTCATATCCACCATTTGGTGATGGCTGCCGGTTTTTCCATGCATCAGGCATGGGCTGTCATAATGGGACTGTTTCTTTTCTTTTGCGGTTTGAATGCAGCCCTTTATGTTTGGGGAGTTTCCGATACGTGGATTGTAATACTGGACGTAATGGCTTTCTGTTTGTTTCATGTAGCGATGTGCTTCTGTGCTAAGTACAGGGAATGACTTTTCCGTGAGTCGGTAAGGTAGAGAAAATATCGTTAGATAATCAGGTTTATCCAAGGTATTCCAATCATTTTGTGTCTGAGGGAATAGGTGTGAGAGGGCAATCAAGCTCACCAATAAAGTAGAAGCTATTCCCCTTTGATTTCACTATGGAGCAGAAATCATGCAGAGTGTACGGGCGGTATTGACCCATTTGATGTTTTTGTTTTGCATCCTTTTAAATTCATGCCTGTTTGATAAGTTTCTTTATTTTCATCTTCACCTCCCAAGGTAGGGCTTGTACAATGAATTGTACGGAATTATAAAAAGTATATTTTAAAGAAGATTTCAAAGTATAGCTTATTTTTAATTTACCGGCCACTTCCATGAGTGCGTGGCATATTTGCACGCGGTCATGACCTGAAAGATATTCTTCCGATGGTATTTCGGATAGTTTTTTTATTATGGCTATTATATGTCCGTTTTCGTGGCGGGTTACGGTTATGTCTGCGTGTGCACCAAGTAAACCTTGAATGATAGACCTTTCCGTTTTGTTCCAGATGACGAGTTTGCCATTCTCTTCGTCAATGTTAAACTGGTGAAAACCTTTATATTGTTCCGTTTCAGCTTCGTTAGGATGATGGTTGAGATATAATATGCCCCCAGTCTTTAGTGTGGAGAAGGCTTCCTGTATGCCTTTTATGGGCATGGCAGAATGGTCGAGTGCATTTTGGATGATGATCAGGTCTGCGTCGTGACGGGGAAAGAAATCCGACAAGCATTCCACCATGCCGAATTCTATGTCCGGCAGGTTACGGTGGTGTCTTTTCTTAATGTCATTGAACACATCCGCCAATGGGTCTACGTAATGGAGGTCGAGTTCCGTTTTAGTACCGTTAATCTCTATATAGTTACCGGTAGCATAGCTTAATCCGCATCCCACATCCAAAACTTTAGGTTTGCAGGAAGTACAGGACGAGAGGAAACGGTTTGCGTCAAAACATTCCAAATCGATGATTCCGCCATAGTTTGACCATTGCATCATTCCGTTGAAAGTCTGTTTCCAACGATACACATTGTTCCAAAAAGCCTTTTCATAAGGGATTCCGTCAATCCATTGGCTTATGGCCTTTATATATTTTTCCATGTCCGGCTTTGAATAAATATGCCTTTCCCCTCGTGGTGAAAGGAAAGGCATCATGTTCATGAGATATTCTCTTATTTCGCATAACTTACCGAGCGGGTTTCGCGGATGACCGTGATCTTCACCTGTCCCGGATAGGTCATTTCATCTTGGATTTTCTTGGCTATCTCTCCGCTCAGGCTTTCCGTCTGCTTGTCGTCTATCTTGTCCGCACCTACAATGACGCGTAACTCACGGCCGGCTTGGATGGCGTAGGTCTTTGTTACGCCCGGATAGCTCATGGCTATATTTTCCAAATCGTTCAGTCGCTTGATGTAGGCTTCCACGATTTCGCGACGTGCTCCCGGACGCGCTCCACTGATGGCGTCGCACACTTGTACGATGGGAGCGAGCAATGAAGTCATTTCCATTTCGTCATGGTGAGCCCCGATAGCATTGCAGATATCCGGTTTCTCTTTATATTTCTCGGCCAATTTGGCACCGTAGATGGCGTGCGGCAATTCCGGTTCCTCGTCGGGCACCTTACCGATGTCGTGCAACAGACCGGCACGCTTGGCTTTTTTCGGATTCAGTCCCAGCTCCGAAGCCATTACGGCACAGAGATTAGCTGTTTCACGGGCATGCTGCAACAGGTTCTGTCCGTAGCTGCTGCGGTATTTCATCTTGCCTACGATGCGTACCAGTTCCGGATGCAGGCCGTGAATACCCAAGTCGATGGCCGTACGTTTTCCCGTTTCGATGATTTCTTCTTCCACTTGCTTGGTCACTTTGGCTACCACTTCTTCGATACGTGCCGGATGGATACGTCCGTCGGCTACGAGCTGATGCAGGGCCAGGCGGCAGATTTCCCGACGTACGGGGTCGAATGCCGAAATGACAATGGCTTCGGGAGTGTCGTCCACGACGATTTCCACGCCCGTGGCAGCCTCCAATGCACGGATGTTGCGTCCTTCACGGCCGATGATACGTCCTTTCACTTCATCGTTGTCGATGTGGAATACAGTCACGCTGTTTTCAATAGCCGTTTCCGTTGCTACGCGCTGTATGCTTTGTATGACGATGCGTTTGGCTTCCTTGTTGGCTGTCAATTTGGCTTCATCCATGATTTCATTGATGTAGCTTGCCGCGTTGGTCTTGGCTTCGTCTTTCAGGGATTCTACCAAGCGTTCGCGTGCTTCGTCGGCACTCAGCCCGCTGATGGCTTCCAGTTTTTCGCGTTCTTTGGCTTCCAGTTCCTTCAACTCTTCTTCGCGACGCGCCAATCCCTGCTGTTGGTTTTCCAGCCGTTTACGGTCGGTTTCTATTTCGCCTTTTTTACGGTTCAGGTCGTCCTGACGTTGGTTCAGGCTCAGTTCGCGTTGTTTCAGGCGGTTTTCGTGCTGCTGTATTTGTTGGTTGCGTTGCTGCACTTCCTTTTCCAGTTCCGACTTCTTGTTCAGGAACTTTTCTTTCACTTCGAGCAGTTTTTTCTCTTTGATGACTTCGGCTTCTTTGCTCGCTTCTTCGATAATTTGCCGATATTTACCCGTTGCCACATAGCGGAATAAAGCGAATCCCGCTATACATCCGACGATAAGGCAAGCTACGGAGATTATAAATACCATATCTTTTTTGTTTATAATGAATAATATAAAAAATCACGCACCGCTCACCCCGTCCGCATGGCGCGGAGAAAGAGAAACAGTGCGTGTGGTTTTTCCTGTAGAATGAATGTTTTTATTGTGCTTTCGTCCCTAAGGTTTCATCCAAAGTGTCCAACATGCGTTTCATGCTGTCAACGAATGGCTGTGTATCGTTGCGGAATTCGTTTTTTTTCAACGAGAGCGCAATGCTCAACGCCGCCATGCACAAATAAATTTCATTGCCCTGATCCGGATACTGGGCTGCGTAGCTGTTGTATCTTTGGTTAATCAGCTTTTCGGCTGCCCGATAGGCTTCCTCGTCTTCCCGCCGTATGGTGATGGACAGAGGTTGCTGCCCCAATCTCAGGGTTATGGTAAAGTCCTCGCTTACTTCCATGATGTTTTACACATTTAAAAGTGCGATACACTTGTCTACTTCACGCACTAACTTTGATAATCTCGACTTAGCGTTTTTCATGTCTTCGCTACTGATGTCGATCATCTTGGCCGTTTTCAAGTTGGCATAATCTGTTTGCAGGCGGTCGATTTGCGAATGTAGCGCGGCGATGGTGGCATCTTTTTCTTCCATGGTGCGCGACAACACGGCATAACGGTCTTTCAAGGCTTTGTATTCCAGCGTCACCTGAGTGACACGAGCCTCTAATGTCCGTAATAATGCATCTTCTTCTGCTGTCATTTTTGCCTTCTCGTTACAAAATTAAGAAAAAACGTTTAACGTCCCAAGCGTTTTTTATTTTTTCTCGTCCACGTCTTTGGGTTTAGGCTCTTTCTTGGCCAAAAGGACGATGCGGTGGACATATTCGGTCATCCACGCTTCGCTGTAACCTAAACGCATTTGATATTGACGGATGTTGACGCAAGTGCGCCGTACGTTGTCGTCGCGCCAGTCGTTTTTGGTCATGATCTGGTGTATGGTTTTGGCGGTCATACCCCGCAGTGCCTTGTGGAACATCGAAGGCATGCGGAACTTCCATTGCATCAGGTTACCCATGAGCATCATCAGGTCTTGGCTGAATCCCTGGAACATGAGCAGATAGTTCTTGATGTCGTTCACATTGCGACAGTTGCGTTTGATGCTGGCATCTATTTCCTTGAAAAAGTTATCTTCCATCCCGTAGACGTCCATCAGCATGGTGCGGCAACGTTTCCTCTCGCCGATGCCTAGCTTGTTGTTTACTGTGGGGACATGCAGCGTTTGTTTAAAGATGCGCAGGTCCGGTAGTACGGCCAGATTGCTGATTCCCATTTGCATGGCCATTACGGCTTGGTAATATACACGGATGAGGGTCATGAAGTCCTCCATTCCTCCCACTCGTGCGGTCTCTTCTTGGGGTGCTTTGCCCAATAATTTTGCTATTATACCCATTGTATTTTCTCTTATTCGGTTAAATTCAGGGTACAAAGATAGTGAAAGGTGAGCGCAGAGACAAGCGAAAACGCAGTTTTCTGACTCTGCCATGTATAGGTTAGGGACATAAAAACGGCGGGAATGCAATGTCGGTGGGGGATTGAGCCACCCTTGCATTCCCGCCGGTCAAAATGAAAAAGAGAAATCAGTTTATTCCTGCTCGAAAACCTCCTCACTCAGGCGCATGAGGTATTGTCCGTATTGGTTCTTCAGCATAGGCTGAGCCACTTCACGCAATTTCTCCGCGCTGATCCAACCCTGACGGTAGGCGATACCTTCCAGACAGGCCACTTTCAGCCCTTGCCGCTTCTCGATGACTTCGATGAAAGTAGAGGCTTCGGAGAGGCTGTCGTGTGTACCGGTATCCAACCAGGCGAATCCCCTCCCGAGGGTTTTTACTTTCAGTTTCCTTTCATTCAGGTAAACTTGGTTCACCGTAGTGATTTCCAGTTCGCCCCGGGCCGACGGTTTGATGTGCGCCGCTACGTCCACCACACTGTTGGGATAGAAATACAAGCCCACCACGGCGTAGTTGCTCTTCGGCGAAGCCGGTTTTTCCTCTATGCTCAGACAGTTGCCGGCCTTGTCGAATTCGGCCACACCATAGCGTTCCGGGTCGTTCACCCAATAACCGAATACGGTAGCTTTTTCCTCACGTTCGGCATGGGCCACAGCTTCGCGCAGCATGCCGGTGAATCCGGCTCCATGGAAAATATTGTCACCCAATACCAGACAGACGCTGTCGCTTCCTATGAATTCGCGTCCGATGAGGAAAGCCTGAGCCAATCCGTCGGGAGAGGGCTGTTCTGCATACTCGAAGCGTACGCCGAAGTCGCTACCGTCTCCCAACAGCCGACGGAATCCCGGAAGGTCGTGAGGCGTGGATATGATCAATATGTCGCGGATGCCGGCCAGCATCAAGACCGATACGGGATAATAAATCATCGGTTTGTCGAAAATGGGAAGCATTTGTTTGCTTACGCCTTTTGTGATGGGGTAGAGACGTGTGCCCGACCCGCCGGCCAATACGATACCTTTCATAATATTATATGTATATGTGATTAATAAGCATTTTCCTCATTGTGCCTCAGCATGTTCAGGAGCGTGCGCCACATGATGCGGAGGTCGAGTCCGAAACTCCAGTTTTCCACGTACCAGATGTCGGCCTTCACGCGGTTCTCCATCTGGTCCAGCGTCTTTGTCTCGCCGCGGAAGCCCTGCACCTGCGCCCATCCCGTGATGCCGGGTTTTACCAGATGGCGCACCATGTAACGGCGAATCAGGCGCGAGTATTCCTGCGTATGGAGCAGCATGTGCGGGCGCGGCCCTACGAGGCTCATGTCGCCTTTGAACACGTTGATGAATTGCGGCAACTCGTCGATGTTGGTTTTACGCATCAGGTTGCCGAATTTGAATTTGCGCGGGTCGTTCTTGGTGGCTTGTATGCGGTCGCTGTCTTTGTTGACGTGCATGCTTCTGAACTTCAGGCAATAGAACTCTTTTCCGTCCAGTCCGTTCCGCTTTTGTTTAAAGAGAATCGGCCCCGGACTTTGTATTTTGATGATGATACCTGCAATGAGGTACACAATCGGAAATACGGTGAGCAGAAATAATCCGGATGTCAAAATATCGAAAAGTCGTTTGACCCCGCGGTTCACCGGGTCTTGCAGCGGCTCGTTTCGTACGCTCAGCAGCATGGTACTGCCTAAATGCGACAATTCCATGCGTTTGGTCAGGAACTCCATGAATACGGGCAGGGCGTAGAAACGAATCATGTGGTCTTCACAATAACGGAATATCTCGTCCGTTTCTGCCGTATAGTCTGTGTCGGGCACCATGTATAAGTCTGTCACCTCCTGGTGTTGACGCAAGTAACTCATCACCATCCGCCGGTCTCCCAGATTTTTCAGTTGCATGTCTTCCGGCAGTTCTTTACGGGTGAAGATGCCTAAAATCTTGAATCCAAGACTATGGTCGTTCAGCGTATGGTAAATATCCTCTAAGTTCCACGGATGTCCCACCAATATGACGTAGCGTTGGTTATGCCCTTTCGAACGGCTGTGTTTCAGGATATTGTGCACGATAGTTCGCTCCGCATACAGCAGGCAGAAGAAAAAAGAGGCCCCCATGAGCAATTCTTCGCCGGCCACGTTCATCCGCCGTATCAGACTGATAGCTGCTATCATGAACAGGGTTTGCAGACATACGGTATAAACCGAACGTCCCAAAATGTCGTTGCCGTAAACCATACGTTTCAGGAATACGGGCGGAGCTATATAAAAGGTAGGGAATATCGTCAGAGCACCGATGAGCAATTCCGTTTTCAGGGCGTATGGAAAGCTGAAAGCCAGTGCGAAACTGTGGGTCAGCGCAAAGGCAAACCAATAACTGACCATCAGCAATATGATATCGTTGCAGATGATGGCGGATTTTACAATGCCGGATTCTTCCAGATTCTTAATTTTCATATTTTATCTCTTCGAAAGGTTGGTTACGTGACTGCGAATGTATATATTTTTAGGGAATCCTACAATAATATATTGTTTTTAAATTGATTGAAAATTAAAAAAGCCCGAAATAAAGAACTATTTCGTTTATTTATTTGGAATGTATGTCAAAGATTTCTAATTTTGTGGCTTGAATGGAAATAATCAGAGAATAATTAGGAATAATATGCCCAACAAAACTTTTCAAACAAACGATGCTGTAGAAGAACAAGGTTCCGATTTTAATTATCGTGAGATATTGGATGCGGTCATTTTGCATTGGCATTGGTTTGCCATATCCATTGTCGGTTGTCTTTTTATTGCTTTTTTATATTTAAGGTATAAGGCTCCGGTTTATTCAACTGGAGCTGAGGTTTTGATTAAGGAAGAAGATCCCTATAAAAGCAGGATGCAAGGGAGTGCTTTGGCCGACTTTTCGCAATTGGGAATCCTGACGAACAGTAATGGTTTCGACAATGAAGTGGAAATCTTGAGCAGCAAGACGTTGGCCCGAAGAGCCGTGACCAACCTGAAGCTTTATGTCCGTTATGCGTTCGACGGTACGGTGCGTGATGAGGAGCTTTACCGTACGTCTCCCATTTTGGCCGATATGTCTTCGGTGGACTTGGATACGCTGTCCATGCCGGTGTTTTTGGAAATCAAACCTTTGCAGGAGGGGGGATATCATATAGAAGGCGAGGCGTTGGAAGAACGTTTTGAAGCCGATGTCAAGACGCTTCCGGTGAGGGTGAAGACCTTGTCCGGATGGGTGTCTTTGCGGCCTAATCCCGATCCTACCTGTGTGTTCGACGACCGTGCCTTGCGGATTTACATTTATCGTCCGACGATTATGGCGGAGGCTTTTCTGGAGGCTACTTCCATTGAACCTATCAGCAAGATGACGACGATAGCCCGTATCACGAAGAACGATACGCAACGTCAGCGGGCGGAAGATTATATGAACGAGTTGATTCGCGTGTATAATGAGGATGCCAACGAGGTGAAGAATGAGGTGGCTCTCAAGACGGAAGCCTTTGTCAACAAACGTATCAAGATTATCGATGCGGAACTGGGTACGACCGAGTCGGATTTGGAAATGTACAAAAAAAGGAACCAGTTGGTAGATTTGATGTCGGATGCCGAGGCTGCTTATAAAGGTATAGAGAATTATCAGACGCAGCAGATTGAGTTGCAGACACAGATGCTTCTGGTGAAATCGTTAAAGGAATATGTTGAAAATCCGACCAATTATATGGAGGTCATTCCGGCGAATCTCGGACTGACCGACCAGGGGCTGAATAGCATTATCGCAGAGTATAACGCTAAGGTGGTAGACCGTAAACGCTTGCTGAAAACGGCACCGGAATCTTCGCCCGTAGTGGTCTCGGCTACGAATGCCATTGCTTCCCTTTATCCGGGCATACGTCATTCTCTGTCTACTGTGTATGACAATTTGCGGGTACAGAAACGCAATGTGGACGAACAGTATGATTTGTTCGTCGGACGACTTTCCAATGCACCGACGCAAGAGCGCGTGCTTTCCGATATAGGCCGTCAGCAGTCTGTGAAGGCGGCACTTTATCAGATTTTGTTGCAGAAGCGTGAGGAGAACGCCATTTCTTTGGCCTCCACCGTGGACAAGGCTCAGGTTATCGACGCTCCGGAAAGCACTATCCGTCCTATTTCGCCGAAAAAGAAGCTGGTAGCGCTTATCGCCTTGGTGATGGGGATAGCCATTCCGGCCGGACTGATATACGTGCTGAACTTGTTGCGCTATCGCATCGAAGGGCGTAATGATATTGAAAAGCTGACCGACTTGGCGGTCTTGAGCGATATTTTCGTAGCCGGAGAATTGAAAGACGGAAAACGGGCGATTGTCGTGCGGGAGAATACCAACGATATAATGGAAGAAACGTTCCGCAGTCTGCGTACCAATTTGGGCTTTGTCATGAAGAAGAGCGAAAAGGTGCTCTTATGTACGTCGGTGATACCCGGTGAAGGAAAAACTTTCGTGTCAACCAATCTGGCCATGAGTATGGCTTTGATGGGGCGTAAAGTCTTGGTGGTCGGATTGGATATCCGTAAGCCGCGATTGGCCAAGTTGTTCGGTCTGGTCACAGGACATCATGGGTTGACGACTTATTTGGCCGGGGAAGACAGTTCGGACGAATTTTTGCGTGAACAGGTGTTCAATTCCGGCATGCATGCCAATCTGGATGTATTGCCTGCGGGTTTGATTCCGCCTAATCCCGGTGAACTGATTACTTCGGAACGTTTGGACGATGCTTTTGCACGTTTCCGTGAATGGTATGACATGGTGATTGTCGATACTCCGCCTGTCGGTCTGGTGAGCGATACCTTATTATTAGGGCGTCTGGCCGATGCCACTCTTATTGTGTGCCGGTGTGATTATTCGCTCAAACGTAATTTTAATATCGTGAATACGATTCATCAGGAAGGAAAATTGCCGAAGATGAACCTCGTGCTTAACGGGGTGGACTTGCAACAGCGCAAGTATGGTTATTACTACGGTTACGGTAATTATGGCCGCTACGGGCGCTACGGTTCTTACGGTAGCTATGGCGGTTATGGTAATTACGGAGGCTACGGTAAGGAGACGCACACCGGTAAGTCGAAGTCCCGGCACGGAAGCAGTCGTTACCTCCGTGAGGACCATTTCGATGATAAGGATTGATACCTTTATATATATAGGGCATGGAAAGAAAAAGAGATGGAGGTCAGAACCACCATCTCTTTTTCTTCTTTTGTGTTACGGGCTGGTCTTCTTCCCATTCTTCCTGTAACAGTTGCGCCATACTTTTCTTTTCTTTAATCATCCGGTAGATGGTACCCCAATCCGGAAGTCCGCCCACGTTACGGTCGTCGATGAACAGGTCGGCTTTCAGCTTGCGGCTGTAATGACGGTTTTTGTCGGTGTCCTCTTCCGGAAAGTCCTTGTTTACGGCATAAAACTCTACTCCTCTCTGGCGGCACCATTCCACGGCCTCATCCAGCAAGCGCCCTTCCCGTACGCTCCATAAGATGAGTTGGTGGCGGTCTTCGATGAGCTTTTTCAATGTTTCTACAGCAAAAGGAATCTCACGTCCGATTTCAGGATAACGGTGTTCCACGATAGTTCCGTCGAAGTCTACGGCTATAATCATATTCGTCAAATTAAATTGTTTTTGCAGGCAAAGATAGTTCTTTTTAAAGGTAAAACGAAAAAAAGTCCCTTTTCTTTGTGCTTTTTCGGTCCTTCGTTCGTAATCTGCATAAAGACTCAAAGAAAGACTATACATTAATCTTTAAAAACGTAGAAAAATGAAGAACCGAATCCTTGCAGCTATGGCATTGTGCTGCGCTACTTCTTCAACGATGCCTCTGTGGGCCGCCGAGTATGACGACCCCACGATTGTGACGGTGGAACCCAATCTTGCAACCGACGGGACCGGAGGGGGAAAGTATTATATCTATCATGTGGCTACCCGAAAGTTTATTGCTGCCGGTAATGCTTCCGGTACGCAATTGAGCGTAGATTCCATCGGTCAGGAAATAACCATGGCTTACGGGGAAGAACGTCCTCCGTTATTGGTACAGGAACCGAAGGTGCCGGGTAAAGGTTGGATTTTCAACATGCTGAACGGGCCGTCCAACGGCAACCGTTTCCATGAGATTTATGTGACCGGTACCGGGAGCGCATACGTGGATTGCGGATCGGACGGCCATACTCTGTGGCAAATCAAAAAGCAGGAAAATGGTTATTATGCGATAAAGATTGTGGATCAGGATCCCGATTTCGGGACGGTTTCCGGGAATGAGATGACGGTGAACGGCGTGTGGGGGGTAAATCCCGGCAGCACGGTGGTGTATCCTTTTGCCGATAAGGATCAGGGCGGTTTCGAGAAAGTAGAGACCGATTGGGCTTTTGTTACGCCCGAAGCTTATTTTGTATATCAGGCTAAAAAGGCTTTGCAGGCCCAGTTGGAGTTTGCAGACGAGAACGGTTATACGGATGTGGCAAACTATGTGGCGCTTTACGAAAAAACAGACGCCACGGCTGAGGAGTTGGAGAGTGCTGCGGATGAACTGCAACAGGCTGTGACCGACCGGTTGGGGGCCGGAGCCTCGGAAGAACAACCCAAATTTACCGATTTATTGGTTAATCCTTCGTTTGATGCAGACAACAGCGGTTGGATTGAGGATGGCGGTTCTCCTACGTTAGGACACCAAAAGAATGACAAATATCAGGACCCGGACGATGAATCTGTGGTAATGGACCAGTTTTGTGAGAAGTGGACAAAACCTGGAGGGACCAGTGCCATACATCTTTATCAGAAGTTTGGAAACATGCCCTCCGGCCGTTACCGTTTGTCGGCAGTGACTCTGGGTTACAATCAAAGTAATTTGAACGATATCCCCCGAGGGTTATATCTCTTTGCCGATGCGTCGAAATATGACGAGAAGTTCAGAGCTGAGGCGCATACGGTGAAATTTTATGGCATAAAGAATGGTACGCCGGGTGGTGCCGACGTGCCGACACCGCGTAAGGTCGTATTGGAGTTTTATTCCCGCGGTGGTGATTTGACGCTTGGTTTTATGACCGAAAACACCAATTGCAACTGGTTTGGTATAGACAATGTGAAGCTCGAATATATGGGTAGCGAAGGCGGATTGGCTGCCGAATTGGCTCGCACGGTAAAAAGTGCAGAGGCTTATTTGCAGGAACAGATAGGAGCCAATGCGCACTTCTCGGCGTCGGGCAAGGCGAAGTTTGAAGAAGTCTTGGCCTATGCCGAAGAAGCTGCCGGCAATGCCGGACTGACAGATGACGATTGGGCTGCCGCAATCCGGATGGTGAATGCCCGAAAGGATTCCTTGGCTGTGGATATTGCTACTTATAAAAAACTGAACGACGTGGTGATTCCGGCGTTGGAAAACAAACTTACCGACAGTCCTTACAGTGAGGTAGGCTTGCCTTCTTATGAGGATTACTTGGACAAACTCTACCGTGCCTATGACGATGGTTCGATGGCTCCGGCGGAGATAGACGGAGCCGAGGCATACGCCGAAAAGCTGTTTAAGCAAGATGTGGCCGACATGATGGAGAGTGGGGCTACTGACAATGTGACAGGGCTGTTGGTCAACCCGAGCTTTGCAAAGAGCAATGACGGATGGACCAAGACGGGAAACGGCGACTTTAAGAACGAAGGTACGGAAATGACCGAAGTCTGGAATGGCCGGGATTGGGAAGTTTATCAGGACATGACCGGTTTGCCCGAAGGGTTCTATAAAATCACCATGCAAGGCTTCTATAGCCCGAGTTCTCCGACCACGTCCGTATGGCATGGGGCTTGGGGGCTTGAAGGAGACGAAGTGAATAAGGTGAAGGCTTCCTTATTCGGGAATGAAGCCTCTGCCTTACTCCATCATATCGCCGATTTCCCGCGTAACGAAAAAATGACAGAAGGAGGTTGGGAGCAGGTGACCGGTACGGCCGATGATAACCTGAATGGCAAATGGCTTCCCACCGATAAAGCTTCATCCCAAGCCTTTTTTAAAGAAAATGCGGAGAATTATCTCAATACCGTCAGTTGCTATGTAGGCGAGGACGGCAAGCTCCGTGTGGGAGTGAAGTTGGCCGGTGTGACCATCAATGAATCATGGGTGACGATGGATAACTTCCAGGTGCTTTATTTGGGATTGGACAATCAGGAAGGTGCAGTGGCAGCCTTACAGGCTAAAATCAATGAAGCCAGACAGGTGGGAGCTGACGGGAGCCTGATACCGTTGGACGTGCAGGAGCTTTTGCAGACTTCTGTTTTGGAAGCGGAAGAAGTTATAAAAGGTGAGATTTCCGGTCAGTTGTTCAAAGAAACCATGGCCTCGTTGTCAGCCGCTATAGAACAAGGCCATACATCCATCGAACTCTTGAATAAAATAGACCGTCAAGTGACCCGGTATGATCAGGAATATAATGATGGGGTTTACGATTCGTATGACCAGGATGATGTAGACGCGCTTTTGAATATTGTTTATGAAGTTATGGATTTCATCGACGGTGGTTCATTCGAGAGTGTGGGGCAGATTGAGCAATACATTGCAGATATGAACAATGCTTACGGCAAGATGAAACAGAGTGCCATCGACTTCTCTGCAGCTTCCAAGGACGAACCTTTAGATGTGACCGAGCTGTTGGAGAATCCGTCGTTCCAGCAGGAAGATGAAGAAGGGAACGTGGTGTTCAATTACGACGGTTGGGAGGTAGAGTCGGATGCAGAAGTTGCTACGGCAGCCGATTCGGTCTTTGAGTTTTTCAATTCCACGAAAGCTGATATCCATCAGGGCTTGTATAATATGAATCAGGGGTATTATCGCATTCGTCTCAAAGGGTGTTATCGTAACGGAGATAATATTCAGGCTGCGACGGCTCATAGGGACGGAACGGAGAATTTACTGGCTTATGTTTATGCTAAAACGGAAAGTGCAGAATTTAAAGACGTTCTTCCAAGTTTCATGGAATGCGTGCATGATGGTTTGCTTTCTCCCAATGATGCTGTATTGCCAGATTCTTTATTCCCCGGTTCCGAACGTACATACCATTGTGTGGCCAATGACCGGTTGGGTATGCGTGCAGCCATGACATGGGGATATTACGATGCGGATAAATCTTTTTATGTGAAAGAAGGAGAATCGGTGTACATTGGTGTACGCAAGGATGAGGGTGTAGCAGCAGACTGGGTCTGCATCGACGACTTCTCCCTTGAATATCTGGGTGACGGTGATGACAATAGACCGGACGATTTCGTGGACAATATTGATGGAGTATTTGTCGGTGGTGAAACGGCTACAGTGGTTGCTTCCGAATGGTACACCATCAACGGTGTGCGTGTAGCCGAACCGAAGCAGCGCGGCATTTATATTCGTCGGGACAAACTGAGCGACGGAACGGTGAAGGCCGTGAAGGTTATGGTGAGATAGTTTATCATGAGACTTTCTATTTGTGTCCCTACACAGTTTTGGGCTGTGTGGGGACACAAAACTGTTAAAAAATGGAGTTTTTCTGCTTTTTTCTTCTTGAATTATTTTTTTAATAAAATACTTCTTGTAATTTTGCTGCCATAATAAATCCTAATAGAAGGACTAATACATTATATTAACTTAATTTTCAAGAAGCATGAAAAACAAATTACTTGCTTTGATGGCGCTTTGCGGCGCGACTTCATCTACAATGCCTTTGTGGGCATCCGAGAATTGGCCGGATCCGACCTTGTCTTTCGTTGATCCTAATTTGACCCAAGACGAAACGGGCGGTGGCGTGTATTATGTTTACCATGTGGCCACCCAGAAGTTTATGAATTGCGGCCCTTGGAAACACAGTGATTGGAAGTCTGAGTTGATAGTGGCCGATGAAGGTTTGGCTGTTACTTTGACGTGGGGACAGGATTATGAGTTGAGCCGTCATGATCCGTCTGCTTCAGACTATAACGCTGCATACGGTTGGCGTCTGTCTACGATGGAGGGTTATTCGGATAAGAACTTCCATGAGCTTTACCTCTATAATAGTGAGTGCATTTGCGTGGACCACAATAACCAAGGGCACATGTTATGGAAAATCATGAAGCAAGACGATGGGACTTATCGTATCAAGATTGCTGACGAAGACCCCTTGTATGGAGCAAAGAGCGACAAGGCACAGGCGCTTATCGGTGTGGGTGAGAATGATTTCGGGGTGAATCCTCTGATTATTCCTGGGTCTGCCGAGTCTGTGAATGCAGGCTTTGATTGGAAGTTCGTGGCGGAGAATACGTATGAAGTCTACATGGCCAAAAAGAAATTGCAGGAACAATTGGATGCAGCAGACGCAGCCGGTTTTACCGGGATTTCCGATTATGCTGCCCTTTATAACAGTGACGACGCGAAAGCGGAAGACGTGTTGCAAGCTGTGGAGGACTTGAAGGCAGATATTCTGGATTTCAAGTATAGTTCGGCTACGGAGACGAATCCTATCGATGTGACGGAACTGGTTTCCCAACCTTCGTTCGACCAAAACACGGACGGATGGGTGACAACTAAGGATGCGGTTCCTTCCGGCGTACAAGACAATTTTACCCGTAAGTCGGGGGATAGCATGACAGCTTCCGATGGAAAGGAGTGTGTGAATTTCTTTGAACGTTGGATTCCGTCATCAGCCGGTAATCAGCCGAACTGGTCTATTACGCAAGAGTTGAAGGACTTGCCGGATGGCAAGTATCGTTTAGGGGCTTATATCATGACCAATGTATTGGCACAAGGCGATGTGACAGGTCCTAAAGGCCGTTTCCTGATGGCTAAGACGTTGGCGGGCGAAGTGCGTAAGGAAGCGGATGTGCCGGCTATTGAGGACCCGAATCACTCGAACGGTTATTTTGCCCCTTATACGGTAGACTTTTCCGTAATTGGCGGAACAGCCACGATTGGTATGGTAGTAGAAAATGCGAACTCCAACTGGACGGCTGTAGATAACTTTACTTTGCAGTATTTAGGAAAGGCAGAAGCGGTTACGGCTCGTAGCCTTTTGGAACAGAACATCGAGGATGCGGAAGCCAAATATGCGGAATATAAAGATGCAAATGAACGTTTCAGTGCAGTTGGCGAGCAAAAATATGAAGAGACTATTAAGACGGCCAAAGAAGCCGTGGACAATACCCAGTTGGATGACGAAACCCTGTTGGGGATGATTAAGACAGTGCAGCTCCGCATGGATTCGTTGGCATTGGATATTGCAGCGTATAAGACTTTGTCGGTCAAGAAAGATGAATTAGAAGCGGCCTATGATGAAAAATTCCCAGATGTGGAGTTGGGCTTGTATGAAGATTACTTGGACGAGTTGCTGAACGGATATAATGACCGTACATTCGACCCCAACGAAGTGGACAGCATTCAACCTCGTGCCGACCGTATATTGAAACAGGCTGTATTGGAATCCTTGCAGGATCCTGACGGCTTGCGTGAGGTGACAAGTTTGCTTACGAATCCGGATTTTTCGAATGCGACGAATGGATGGACCAAAACGGGTAAAGGTGACTTCAAGCACGACAACACAGGCGTGGCTGAACTTTGGAATGCTAAAGAAGGCGACGGTGAAGTGTCCCAAGAACTGAATGGCTTGCCTTCAGGCTCTTACAAGATTACGATGCAAGGTTTCTATTCCCCGAGTTCGGGCAATTCCAACTCTTGGCAGCAGTCTTGGGGACAGGAAGGTGATACCGCGAATGACATCTTGGGTTCGCTGTTCGCCAACGATGCATCTGTGAAGCTTCATCACGTGATGGATTATCCTTTGACGGAAGAAGAAAAGGGTACGGCTGAGCGTTACGAACAAATTACTTTTACGGACGACCCGCAATATAAGGATAAGTGGTTGGTTCGTCTCAAACCGGCGGTAGCGGAAACGTTTACGAAGTTCCCGGATCGTTATGTCAACGAGGTGGTTTGTTACGTGGGCGAGGATGGTAAGCTCCGTTTGGGCATCAAAGCAGCTACGGCTTCTGTTGATTGGACCGGAACATGGACTGTCTTCGACAAGTTCCAAGTGGAATACCTCGGAGCTGACGATATGACTGGTGCCGTGACTTCGCTCAATGCTTTGATTACGCAGGCTACGGAGATGTTGAACAAGGAAGTACTTACCACGCAAGAGGCTAAGGATGCTTTGAGTGCGGCCATCGAGTCGGCCAATGCTGCAGCAGAAGGAGAATTGACTTTGGAAATTTATACGGAGCAGGTGGAAGCCCTGAATGCCGCCATCAAGACCGGGCAGGAGGCCATTGATGCGGCTACGGCTTTGGAGACTAAGAATAACAATCATGATGCCAAGTTCCAATCAGGAAGCGAGAGTGAAGACAATTATGATGAATATTCGGGTACAGAAGGTTACGATGAGCTTGAAGCCGTGGTTCTGGAGGTTTTGGGCAAAATAGATGGTGAAGGCATTTTCGCTTCCATGGCCGAAATAGATGATTACAATGTCAAGCTCGACCGTGCCTATTCGAAGATGGTGAGTGGCGGCATTGATTTCTCTACGGCAAGTAAGGATGAGCCGGTGGATGCCACAAATCTGATTATATGCCCGAGTTTCCAAAGCAAGAAGTTCAATGCCGATAAGAATGAATGGGAGGATGTACGTGCTGCAGACGGTTGGGTTAATGCAAGTATCGAGGACGGCTCTTCCAGCAAGGTAACCAGTGCATTGAATTATGAAATGTTCAGTGACAGCAGTGAAATCCACCAGACGCTCTACAACATGCCTGCCGGTTACTACCGTGTGTTCTATAATGGCTTCTACCGTGCGGGTGGTTATATGGATGCCGCAGTGGCTCGTCGGGACAATGAGGAAGAAACGTTGAATGCCGAGGTCTTCTTGGACAAAAAAGAGACCAAGTGGAATAAGAAGTTAGCTTCTATTTTCGACAATGTACAAGAATATAAGTACGACAGTGGCGATGTGGTATTGCCTGATTCCTTGTTCCCGGATATGACGGGCTTGTTGTACCATTGTATTGTGAACGGTGTGAACGGGGCAAAGGCAGCTTTTGAGGACGGAGCCTATGAGGGCGACTTCAGCTTCCGTGTAGAAGAGGGTGAAGAACCGGTATTAGGCGTACGTAAGACAGGCAAGATTACGAACGACTGGACTTGCTTTGACAACTTCAAGCTGTTATACTATGGGGACGGTGATGCCAACAAGCCGGACGACATCGACGATGCTTTGGATACAAATATTGACGAAGTCGTAACTGACGGTAAGGCAACGGTGGTAAGTTCCGCATGGTACACTATCAACGGTGTACGTGTAGCCGAACCGAAGCAGCGCGGCATCTACATCCGTCAGGATAAGATGAGCGACGGCACAACGAAGGCCGTGAAAGTAATGGTGCGTTGAACCACCGTTATGATATATCAATAAAAATAGGTTCATAGATTAGATTGGAAGGGAGGACGAAGTGATTTCGTCCTCCCTTTTCCGTATCTATAGGCAGCGGTAGCCGTTTTGTGATGAATGAATGTCATCCTTCACCGTAATATTATGTGAGACAATATATTATGGTGAAAGCAGGCCCTTCTGTAGTGAACCTATGGTGAAGGCTTTTGGGATGCCCTTTCACCGTAAGTGTCTGTTTTGCAGCGTGTATGAAGGATGCGAACCCATTTCTCTTTTTTCTCCTTGTAGGGCGTGGGAAAAGCGCAAGGTGAAAAGCGTGTTCCTTTCTCATCTGGAATCCATGGGCTGAGAGTGGACTCCTGCCATCAGAGAACCAAAATCATTTGGCAGAGGAAAGAAAATCATTCGGCTGAAGATGAAAAATCGTTTGGCTGAGAACGGAAAATCATTTGGCGCAGACTTTTTTGTCGCTTTCAGCAAAAAAAAGGGGCTGTCCAATAGTACGTCTCCCTATTTCCCGGCGTAATAGTATCTCATGGAAAGCACATACACCCTCACCACCTCTTCGTCGACCGAATAAACGATACGGTGCTCCGAATTGATGCGGCGCGACCAGTATCCGGCCAATTCATATTTTAATGGTTCTGGTTTGCCTATGCCGGTGTATGGATGTTCGGCGATGTCTTCAAGCAGTGACAAAATCTTATTTACGGCAACTTTATTTCCGCTTCGTATGAAATATTGGTACTCTTTTTTTGCCTGTGCCGAAAGTATTACTCTGTACATGCCATCCGGTTTAGAAAGTCCGACATGCTTTCCCCTTCATGTTGCGAAAAGCAATTTCCACTTTCGATTTCTTCCGCTCCTTTCCTGATGGCGTCCATCATGGCCGGGGATTTCATGATATATTCGGTCTCTTTGATGGAGTTGTATTCGTCCAAAGACATGACAACCACGCTCTCATTGCCCGGACGGTGTACCAACAGCGGCTCGCTGTCATTGATTACCCCGTCAAGGTAATGTTTCAGATTGTTCCTCAGTTCAGAATAATTTGCAGTCCTCATAACCTTATGTTTTTTATCGTTTGCACAAAGATAAGTACTTATTCTCGTACTTGCAAGCGTCTTCCCTTATATTTTATGGATGTTTTGTCAAGCAAAAAGGCTTGCCATTGGGGTAAAGAATAGCTTGTTTGCGTTAAAAAACGGCTGATTTTGATTTTTTTCTTTCGGATTATTCATTTTATTGAATACTTATTGTACCTTTACGCCCATAAAAATCCTATTAAAAGCGAAACATTATATTAGTATTAACTTAATTTTCAAGGAACATGAAAAACAGTTTACTTGCAGTGATGGCACTCTGTGGTGCAACTTCGTCTACTTTGCCTTTGTGGGCAGCAGAGTGGGAAAATCCTATTCCGAATTTTGTAGAACCTAATTTGGATACAGACGGAACCGGAGGGGGCGTGTATTATATTTACCATGTGGCTACCCAGAAGTTTATAACGTGCGGCGATTATAATCATAATTGGGGGACAGAGGTAATTGTGGCTGACGAGGGAAAGCAGTTGGATTTGACCTATGATACCGATTATGAATTGAGTAACCGTCCCGAAACCGATAAGGAGTATTCCAATGCCAAGGGGTGGCGTTTCACCATGTGGGACGGGAAAAGTAATACCGGTCGCCACGAACTTTATTATAGCCCGACGGACAATGCGTTTTGCGTAGACCATAACAAACAGGGACATATGTTGTGGGAGATTCGTCCGGTGGGTGATGGAAATTATCGGATTAAGATAAGCGATAACGACCCGACTTACGGATTGAATTCTGAGCATGCGGCAGAATATGTAGGTTTGGTGGATGAGACCCGTACCGGAGTGGACGCCTTTATCAATCCGGAAACAGCCGGTAATGAAAAAGCCCAGTTGGATTGGAGGTTTGTGACTCCGGAAGCTTACGAAGTCCTCTTGGCAAAGCGTGTGCTGAAAAAGTGGTTGGAGAGTGCCGATGAGGCCGGATATACGGAGTATGGAGAATATGACAAAGTGTATCAGAATGCAGCCGCTACTTTGGAGGAAGTGGAAGCGGCTTCGGCAGGATTGAAAAAGGCAGTGTTCGACTTTAAGTTCTCGGGGGCTTCGGAAGAACATCCGGCTGATGTGACCGACGTGATAGAGAATCCTGCTTTCGACAATGGGGAAAATGGATGGACTTTGCAGCGCGATGCCATCAGCGGGCAGGATAATTTTGGGGTACAGTCTTCTTCTCAAACTACTTCCGACGGAACAGAGTTCAAAGGTTTCTTTGAGCGTTGGACGGCCACCAATCCGCAAACGAGTTGGTCTATTACGCAAGAAATCAATGATATCCCGGACGGGCGCTATCGGTTGAGTGCGTATATCTTGACGAATGTGAAGGAGGAAAACGGCGGCCCGAAAGGACGCTACCTCTATGCCAGATCGAAGGGAGGCGAAGTGAAATTGCAGGCTACCGTGCCGTCGCCCGACGGAGGAGGTTATGCTGCGCCCTATACGCTTGAGTTTTCTGTCATAGGCGGTTCCGCCACGGTGGGTTTAAAAGTGGAAAACCCTAATTCAGAGTGGACGGGCGTGGACAATTTCAAATTGGAGTATTTGGGAGAGACCGGTGCCATGACCATGCAGGATTATCTGAAAGAGCATATCGGAGATGCAGAAAAGACTTACGGGGCATACAAGGAAGCCAACAAAAAAATGAGCAAGAAAGGAGAGGACGGTTATTTGACGCTTATCCAGCATGCCAAGGAAGTGGCTGCGGACGCGAGCGTGGACATTGAGACCGTGTCGGCTTTGATTGAGACTTTGCAGAAGCAGATGGACGAAATGGCCAAAGACGTGGCTGCGTATGATAAACTGGCTCAGTTGCTTACTGAGGCTGAAACTAAATATTGGGCACCTCCCTATGAAGATGCGGAGTGGCCTACTTTGGAGGACTATATCGACAATACGCTTAAGGTGGAGCAGGGGGATTGCAGTTTCGATCCGGCTTTGATAGACAGTGTCCAACCGCGTATGGATCGCTATTACATGGAGGATTTCAGGGCTGCCGCTTTAAGAGGAGAAATCGAGGACTTCACGCCCTTGTTGGTCAATGCGAACTTCACCGACAATGCCAACGGATGGCAGGGTGGTTCCGGACAAGGCGTGGAAACGGGTGAGATGTATGACAAACAGACGTTTGATGTCTACCAGGAAATAGAGGGCTTGCCCGAGGGATCTTATGAAGTCTCCGTACAAGGATTCCAACGGCCTACGTGGCATGATGCTTGCCAGGCAGCTTGGGGTACGGAGGCCAAGGAGGCGCAGGTTACTGCGTATGCTTACGGTAACGACGGTTCCGTAAAGCTCCACCATTGTTACGATGAGGTGTTTGATGAACCGATGCAGGCGGAAGGTTGGGGCAAAGATGTACAATTGTCATTGCCGAATGACGAACTGAGGAATGGCAAGTATGCCTTGGATGCTTTGACGGGAACACATAAGGCTTTTGAAGAAGGTCATTTCGAGAACAAATTCGTTTGTTATGTGAAGGCTGACGGTAAATTGCGCGTGGGCGTGCGGATGACTGAGGATTCGGGACTTTCCGGGGATTGGACTACGTATGACAATTTCAGGTTGAAATATTTGGGTGCGGAGGATATGACCGGAGCGGTTTCAGCGTTGGAGGCCCGGATAGCCGATGCAAAAGTGCTGTTTGATGATAAGGAAACGCTTACTACCCAGGCGGCGAAAGATGCCTTGCAGAAAGCCATTACCGATGCTACTGCGGCTTTGGAGACGGAATTGACTCAGGAGTCGTATGCCGTTAATTCGGAAGCGTTGAATGCAGCTATCGAACTTGAGACCGAATCACGTGCGGCGGCAACCAAATTAGAGGCGACGGCTACCGGTCATGACAACAAGTTCAATGGCACAGAGGGTGTTGAGGGATATGATAAATATATCGGTACGGACGAATACGATGTTTTGTTGGAACTTGTGTCGGATGAAGTGTTGTTGGCCATTGACGAACGTTCGCTTGTCGATTTGGCACAGATTGAAAGTTTCATGCAGCGTATGAACGAGGCTTATTGCAAGATGGTGGCCACACAAGTGGATTTCAGTGGGGCTTCGAAAGATACCCCGGTCGATGTCACGGGCATGATTACCAATCCGAGCTTTGAGGAAATGGATGCCGACACGCAGGAGAAAGCAAGCTCTGATACAGGATGGGAATGCAATAAAGTGGATGGTAATAAGTTGAAGGCTGAGGATTTGGTTTACGAAATGTTCAATATCGGTGATGTCAAACTTTACCAGACCGTATATGCTTTGCCTAAGGGATATTATCGCCTTACTTACAATGGCTTCTATCGTGGCGGGGATGTCGTGCCTGCGGCTTTGACGCGTCGTGACAGCACGGAAGAGGTGCTGAATGCGAAGGTTTACGTTGAAACGGCTTCCGAAAAGTTGTCTGTCCCATTGGCTTCCATCTTTGATCATGTGACGCTTTACAGCTATGACAGTGGTGATATTGTTTTGGCTGACTCTTTATTCCCGGATATGCGCGATATGATGTATCATACCGTTGTAAACGGTAAGGTGGGTGCCCGCAAGGCTTTTGAGGACAATGCTTACGAGGGTGCATTCAGCTTTGAGGTGAAGGAAGATGGAGAAGGTGTAACCATCGGAGTTGAAAAGGATGCAGTCATTACCAATGATTGGACATGCTTCGATAATTTCCACCTTTATTATTTAGGTGCCGGTGAAGCCAACCGTCCCGATGACATTCCGAATGGCGTAGAAGATGCAGTTGCCGACGGTAAGGCTACGGTGGTAAGTTCTGCATGGTACACTATCAACGGTGTGCGTGTGGCCGAACCGAAGCAGCGCGGCATCTACATCCGTCAGGATAAGATGAGCGACGGCACGACTCAATCCGTGAAAGTAATGGTGCGTTGAACTACCGTTATGATATATCAATAAAAATAGGTTCATAGATTAGATTGGGGGGGAGGACGAAGTGATTTCGTTCTCCCTTCTCTATTTGCCGTGTTTGTGTTAAAAATAGAGGCTTATCTTCTTTTTTTCATCCGGATTATTTTTTAGATTGAGTATTTATTGTAAATTTGCCCCTTATAAGAAATCCTATTAAAAAGCAAAATATTAGTATTAACTTAATTTCTGTAAGAAAATGAAAAACAGATTACTTGCCTTGGTGGCTTTGTGTGGCGCTACGTCGTCTACATTACCTTTATGGGCGGCCGATTGGGCTGATCCGGAACTGACGTTCGTAAAACCGGATTTGGATGGAATCAAGGGCGGAAAAAGGCTTGTGTATTACGTCTATCATGTGGCCAGTGAGAAGTTCATGTCCAATGGAGCGGATTTTAATACCACCTTTATCGTTTCGAATACGGGACAGGAAGTGACGTTGAGTTATGGACCCGATTATGAGTTGATTAGTCATGCGGAAGATGCCAACGATTATTCGGCAGCCAAATCCTATCGTTTGTCTTTGATGAACGCACCGAGTAACGGTGGTTTCCATGAAGTGTTTTTGGATCCCGGTATAAAATGTTACGTGGATCACAGCAAGCAAGGACATATCTTGTGGGATATCGTGCCACAGGATAACGGTCTTTATCGTATTCGGGTGAATGTGGATGATCCTCTTTACGGTACCAATAAAACCAACAATGCTGCTTATAAAAATACGTGGATTGGAGTAAATCCTAATACAGATGGAGGGTGGAATGAAGTTATCAATCCTTTGATCCAGCCCGGAACAGCCGGTTATGAAAAAGCTGAGTTCGATTGGAAGTTCGTAGAGCCGGAAGTGTACGAAGTATATACGGCTAAAAAGAATGTGTTGAAGCCGCAATTGGAAGCTGCCGATGAGGCCGGCTATACGAATTATGCGAAGTACAAGGAGTTGTATGAGAGTGACAAGGCTACGGTGGAACAAATAGAAGATGCGGCTGAAGAACTGAAAGATGCTGTGTTGGAATTTAAATACAGTTCTGCTTCCGAAACATCTCCCGCCGATTTGACAGCGATGATTACGAATGCATCGTTTAGCGACGGTTCTAACGGTTGGACTTCTTGGCGCGCTAATAACAACAATAATTTCGGTGTAGTAACAAAGGCCCAGGGGGAAATTGCAACATCTGACGGCTTTGACTTCCGTACATTCTTTGAAAGATGGGTGGCAACTCCTCCCACGGGTGATTATTACATTGAACAGTCTTTAAGCGAATTGCCAGATGGAAAATACCGTTTGAAGGCTTATATCATGACGCAGCAGACGGCTGAGAACGGCGGTCCAAAAGGTCTTTTCTTGTATGCTAAGACGGTAGCGGGCGAGAGTAAGAAAGAAGCTGATACGCCTTCACCGGACGGTTCTTCTTATGCAGCGCCTTACACGGTGGACTTTTCTGTAATCGGCGGTACGGCTACTGTCGGCATGCGTTCCGAAGGCAGTAAGGACGGTTGGTCTGCCGTAGGTTATTTCACTTTGCAATATATGGGTAAAGCGGGTGCTATTACGATGCGTGATGCGTTGAACCAGAATATTACGGAGGCTGAACAACAATATGCAAACGATATAGCCGGTAAGAAGCATAGCAAGGAAGGCGACAAGAAATATGAAGAAATGATTGCTTTGGCTAAAGAAGCAGTTACCAATAATGAAGTGACTGACGATTCTTTACAATCTATAGCCAATTCTTTGTTACTTCGTATGGATAGTTTGGTTTTGGATGTGAAGGCTTATGAGAATCTGGATGCTAAGATCAATGAGTTGGATACAGAACTGGAGAATTCTATCTATACGAAGGAAGGTGTGGTGTTCGACGATTATGAAGATTATTTGGCTGAATTGGAGGAAGCACGAGATGGCGGTACATTTAACCCGAATGAACTTGATAGTATCCAGCCGCGTGCCGATCGTCTTCTGAAAGCCGGTGTTGTGGCTGCTTTGACTGACGGGCAGACGGATAATGTGACAGGGCTGATGACGAATCCGAGCTTTACGAAAAGCAATGACGGATGGACATTCACGAAAAATGGTAATGGTGACTTCAAGAACGATAATACCAATGTATCTGAGGTTTGGAATGGTCGTGAATGGGAGCTTGTTCAAGAGTTGACTGGCCTGCCGGAAGGTTCTTATCAAGTAACGATGCAAGGTTTCTATTCTCCGAGTTCACAGAACGACAATAAATGGCAGGAAGGCTGGGGACAAGAAGGTGATGAGACCAATAAGATTTTAGCCTCTTTGTTCGGAAATGATGCTTCAACGCCCCTTCATCATGTGATGGATTTCCCGCAGGATGAAAAGTTGACAGACGATATGGACGAAATTACGTGGGATGCGAGTCTGGCCGGCAAGTATGTATGTCATGGAAAAGCATCTGCACAGGCTGTCTTTGAGGCAAATCCGGAAAATTATCTTAGTACTTTGTCTTGCTATGTGGGTGAAGACGGAATACTTCGTGTGGGGATAAAGATGTCTGGTGTGACATGGAATGCCGCATGGGCAGTCTTCGATAATTTCCAGGTTACTTATTTAGGCGCTGATGATATGTCGGGAGCCAAGTCTGCTTTGGATGTACAGATTCAGGCTGCAAAAGATATGTTGGCAGCAGAATCATTAACTACTCAGGATGCCAAGGATGGGCTGAACAAGGCTATTGAGGAGGCTGTGGCTGTGGCAGACAACCTGACTCCGGAAACTTATAAAGAGCATTTCGATGCTTTGACGGAGGCCATGGAATTTGGCCAGGAAGCTATCGATGCAGCTACCGCATTGGAAACGAAAAAAGACAATCATGCGGATAAGTTGGGTTCTACGGGAGAAGGTAGTTATGAAGACTACGCCAATACGGAGGGTTTTGAAGAACTTGATGAGGTAGTATTGGAAATAGACGAAAAGATAAACAGTGACGGTATCTTTGCTTCCATGGAAGAAATCGACGGCTATAATGTCAAGCTTGACAAGGCTTACACTAAGATGATGAGTGGTAACTATGATTATGCTTCGGCCAGCAAGGAGGATAAGTTGGATGTTACAGGCTTAATTATCAATCCGAGCTTCCAAAAACGGACTTATGATGCAACTACGGCTGAATGGAAAGACGCTTCATCTGCAGATGGTTGGACGACTACCGGTGGTACAGCTACGGGTGGATTGAATTATGAAATCTTTAATGATAGTTGTGAAATTCATCAGAAACTCTACAATATGCCGGCTGGTTACTACCGTTTGGTTTACAATGGCTTCTATCGCGGAGGGGATATCACTCCTGCAGCTTTGACCCGCCGCGACAGCACAGAGGAAGTGTTGAACGCAGAGGTATATTTGGAAGGAAAAGAGTCTAAGTGGAACAATAAGTTGGCTTCTATTTTTGACAATGTTCAGGAATATAAGTATACGAGTGGCGATAAAGTATTGCCGGATTCTTTGTTCACGAACGAGTATCAAGATTTGTTGTACCATTGTATTGTCAATGATGTTGCCGGTGCAAAGGCTGCTTTTGAAGATGGAAAATATGAAGGTAACTTCAGTTTCCGTGTAGAAGAAGGTGAAGAGCCGGTATTGGGCGTACGTAAGATCGGCAAGATTACGAACGACTGGGCTTGTTTCGACAATTTCCGCCTCTATTATTATGGAGACGGTGATGCTAACATGCCAGATGATTTCGTATCTTCAGTGGAAGAGGCTGTTGCCGACGGCAAGGCTACGGTGGTAAGTTCCGCATGGTACACTATCAACGGTGTGCGTGTGGCTGAACCGAAGCAGCGCGGCATCTACATCCGTCAGGATAAGATGAGCGACGGCACGACTCAATCCGTGAAAGTAATGGTGCGTTGAACCACCGTTATGATATATCAATAAAAATAGGTTCATAGATTAGATTGGAAGGGAGGACGAAGTGATTTCGTCTTCCCTTTTTTGTCATTCAGGCTGCGCGTTACATCGCCGATCCGCCGATAGCGCCAAGGATGGCACTGGCCACGGCAATGATTACATTAAGCAAGGTGTTCCAAACAGTTTTGTTCATAGGCATTGATGTTTTAAAAGTTAAATTACTGAGGGTCAGTCCGTCCCCATATAGAGCGACCAACCTTCTTTTATCTGGCTCATAATGGGCTTCACCCCACATTCCACCCGGCTCATAGCCGCTACCAACGGTGCCATGTGCGAAGGGTCGTACGGGTTGAGGCATTTGTCCGGCGAGAAGCCGATCAGCACACATACTTTCCGGATGTAGTTTTCCGTGTCGTTACCGTCCTCGGGCGGTGCCCATCGGGCAATGATGTCGCGTACCGTGCGTAAACCATATTTGTGGCAATAGGTGCGCAACACGATGAAGGCCGCGCGGTAGCCCCAGGCCATGCTCCTGAACGTAAAGAACTCCGGGTCGGGCTGTCGTTCGGCCAGTCCTTGCCACAGGTCTGCCGTGCGTCGGATATTGAGAGGGTTGCAGTTACGCAACCCTCTTTGCTTGTTCAGCTTTTCCATTTCCTTCCGGAATTAGATGTCGCCTTCTTCCTCGCTGTCCTCCTCTTCAGGCAAGAAGTCCACCCGTTCGAGCGTGAAAGCCTTGTTGTCGAGCGACATGGCTTTTTTGAGCTTGGTGTTGGGCGTGAAGCAGACGCGGAGTTTGGTGATGTAGGCCGGGGCGTATTTTTCGGCCGTGTCGCTACCCAATCCGTTGGCCACGGTACGGAAACTTCCGATGTCGCCCAGATGGACACGTTTGCCTTCCTGCAGGGCATAGATGATTTGTTCCTGCAAGGCCGACAGAACGGCTAAACAGTCGTGCCGCGTGACGGTACAGGTGCCACTGATGCGTGTGGCAATCTCCTCGATTCCGATTTTGGAGAGGTTGACGATGAAACCGTAATACTTGCCCGGTGCTTCCGGGTTGCGCGGGTCTTTGCGTTCGATGACTTTGTAGTTCATAATGTTTTTGTTTTTAAAAGTTTGTTTTTTGATTTTGTAACTCTCTTGTCGTCCGGATGACAATGCAAAGGTATGTCGGCCCGGCGGAAGGGGTGTGCATTATTGCACATTCGTGCACGTTTCTGCCGTTTTCTGCGCAAAAATGTGCATTTCTGCCTGTTTTATAGTGGCTTTCCTCTTTCGTTACCTACATGTTGCGGTTCGAGTCGTACGGCCATTCGCGGAAATCGTCGTCCGTCTCTTCCGGCTTGCCGAGGATGTCGATGACCATTTCATATTGCCGGGGCGTGAAGCTCCGTTGCCTGATGCCGAAGTGCAGCGCTGTGAGGCGTGCCCACAGGTCGCGTTCGGCCCGTAATACTTTGAACAGCCTCCGTCGTGCGTTCCGTTCGGTGGAGTCGGGAAAATACAAAGTTGCCAGTCTCGTCACGTCGTACAAATTCTTTTTCATAATACATTTCTATTTGTTAGTTAATAAAATGGTTATAAAATCCGGCCCGGGAGGCCGGATGTATTTCATGTTTCCGGTTAATGTGGCACTTGCCCGTACGCAGGGCTGAATTTTAAATATTCCTTTTTATTTGCTTGTGTTGTATGAATTTCGTAATTTTGGACGATTTTTTACGGATGGGATATGGAAAATAAATTGTTCCGTTTTACGGATATATTCAAGGAAACCTTGTGGGGAGGACACCGCATACTCCCGTTCAAGGGGTTGAAAGCCGATGAACGGCTGATAGGTGAGAGTTGGGAACTGTCCGGCATTCCGGGCAATGAATCGGTTGTGGCAGGCGGTGCGTACGACGGGATGACCCTTACGCAGTTGGCCGAGAAGGGCGGAAGCGCTTTGTTGGGCGAGGGGAACTTCAAACGTTTCGGTACACGTTTTCCCTTGCTTATCAAATTTATCGATGCGGCCCAGCCTCTTTCCGTGCAGGTGCATCCGGATGACGAGTTGGCGCAGCGTCGCCACGGCTGTCCGGGCAAGACGGAGATGTGGTATGTGGTGGACGGAGCACCGGGAGCTTATCTGTTGGATGGGTTCAGCCGGCAGGTGACAGCGGACGAATATGCGGCGCGCGTGGCCGACCAGACTCTGCCCGAAGTGCTCCGGCGCTATGACGTGCGTCCGGGCGACGTATATTATTTGCCGGCCGGCCGGGTACATAGTATCGGTACGGGTTGTTTTATCTGCGAGATACAGCAAAGCAGCGACGTGACCTATCGGATTTATGATTTCGGACGTGTGGACAGCGAAGGGCGGCCGCGCCAGCTTCATGTGGAAGAAGCCAAGGAGGCGATAGACTACACCGTGACGGAGCCGGAGACGCGTCGCGAAATAGAGGCCAATGTACCGGCCGAACTGGTAAGAAGTCCGTTTTTCACGACCAGTGCTTACCGGTTGACCGAGCCGATGACGTGCGATTACGCCGATTTGGACAGTTTTGTCATTTTGATTTGTACGAAAGGAGCTTGCCGGGTGTCCTGCGGTGAAGAAGAAGTGAAGCTCACGGCCGGGCATACGCTTTTGGTGTCGGCCGAAGCGGAGAATGTGACGCTTGCGCCTGAAGGCGAGGCTACGATATTGGAATCATACGTGTAATTCAAAACCATTTCTATCTTATATGAATAAAATCAGCATGAAAATTTTCACAGTGTGGGCCGTGGCCGCCATGTGGTTCGCCACATCTTGTACCTCTTATAAGACCGTACCTTATATGATCAACAGTGCGGAGGTCGACCTCGATTCGAGTGCCGTGCTTTATGAGGCGCGTGTCATGCCTAAGGACGAACTGACCATTACGGTGAATTGTCCGGAAGACGCCGAAGCGGTCATCCCTTTTAATCTGACGGCTACACCGGCTGTGGGACAGGGACGTGGGACGTTGACCTCGCAGCCTACTTTGCAGACTTTTCTGGTGACGAACGAAGGTACCATCAACTATCCGGTTCTCGGCACATTGAAAGTGGGAGGGATGACGGTGAACCAGGTGGAAGACCTGATTGCTTCCAAAATCGAGGGTACTTATCTGAAGACCCGGCCGGTGGTGACGGTGCGTTTGAGCAATTATAAGATTTCGGTGTTGGGCGAAGTGACCAGCCCGGGTACTTACACCGTGCCTTCCGAGAAGGTTTCGATTTACGGGGCTTTGGCCTTGGCCAAGGACATGACCGTTTACGGACGTCGCGACAATGTGAAACTCATCCGTGAGGACGCTACGGGAAAGAAGACAATTCATGAGTTGGACCTGAACGATGCCAATATCATCAAGTCGCCATATTTTTACTTGCAGCAGAACGACGTGCTGTATGTGACGCCCAACAAGACGAAGGCCAAGAACTCAGATATCGGTTCGAGCACGAGCTATTGGGTAAGCTCTATCAGTATCCTGGTGTCTATCGCTTCGTTGGTGACCAACATCCTGCGATAGCCCTGTGTAGGGATAAAATCCGGACACCCTAAAGTCCGTTTTTTAATCGGTGCAGAACCGTAAATCAATCTGCGCCAAACGGAAAATCAATCTCAGGCGAACGATTTTCCGTTTGGCGCAGATTGTTTTTTCTTTTTAAGCAGGTTGCTTACCTGTTTGTTATCAGGCATTTCCATTTCTTGTTTTTTTGATTTTTCGTATGTTGGTACTTGATTTTTTTATAACTTTGCAGCATTCACACTAAACACTATAACATTATTTGAATTATCATGAGAAAAGTAGCATTGATTACCGGTATTACGGGTCAGGACGGTTCCTATCTGGCCGAGTTTTTGGTTGAAAAAGGATATGAGGTGCATGGCATCATGCGCCGTTCCTCCTCTTTCAATACCGCACGTATCGAGCATTTGTATTTGGACGAATGGGTGCGCGACATGAAGAAGAGCCGTCTGGTGAACCTGCATTGGGGCGACATGACGGACAGCAGTTCGCTGATTCGGATTATCAGCGACATCCATCCCACGGAAATCTATAACCTGGCTGCACAGAGCCACGTGAAAGTGTCGTTCGACGTGCCGGAATACACGGCCGAGGCTGATGCCGTGGGCACGCTCCGCCTCTTGGAGGCCGTGCGTATCTGCGGGTTGGAGAAGACTTGCCGCATTTATCAGGCTTCCACGTCCGAACTGTTCGGCAAGGTGCAGGAAGTGCCGCAACGGGAGACCACGCCTTTCTATCCGCGTTCGCCCTACGGCGTGGCCAAGCAATACGGTTTCTGGATAACGAAAAACTATCGTGAGAGCTACGGCATGTTTGCCGTGAACGGAATCTTGTTCAATCACGAGAGCGAACGCCGTGGCGAGACTTTCGTGACGCGTAAGATTACGTTGGCGGCCGCCCGTATCGTACAGGGCTTCCAGGACAAATTGTATTTGGGTAATCTGGATGCGCGCCGCGACTGGGGGTATGCCAAAGATTATGTGGAGTGCATGTGGCTGATTTTGCAGCATGAGACGCCGGAAGATTTCGTCATCGCCACGGGTGAAATGCACACTGTGCGCGAGTTCTGTACGCTGGCGTTCCAGAACTTGGGCGTGGAACTGAAATGGGAAGGCAGCGGTGTGGACGAAAAAGGTATCGAAGCGGCTACGGGCAATGTGCTCGTGGAAGTCGATCCGAAATATTTCCGTCCGTGCGAGGTGGAACAGCTCCTCGGCGACCCGACGAAGGCCAAGACCCTTTTGGGCTGGAATCCCACGAAGACGACATTCCCCGAACTGGTGCGTATCATGGTGGAGCATGACATGAAATTCGTGAAGAAACTGCACCTGAAAGCCCAGTTGGATAAAGAATAAGACGGCTATGTTGGATAAGAATGCTAAGATATATGTGGCGGGACATCACGGATTGGTGGGTTCCGCCATTTGGAATAACCTGATGCAGCGGGGGTACACGAATCTGGTAGGCCGTTCGCACCGGGAATTGGATTTGTTGGACGGCGCGGCTGTGAAGGCTTTTTTCGACGAAGAACAGCCGGACGCCGTGGTGTTGGCTGCCGCCCACGTGGGAGGCATCATGGCCAATTTGCAGTATCGTGCGGATTTCATCTACCAGAACTTGCAGATACAGCAGAACGTCATCGGCGAGAGTTTCCGCCACGGGGTGAAGAAGTTGCTCTTTTTGGGCAGCACGTGCATTTATCCGCGCGAGGCTCCGCAGCCGATGAAAGAAGAGGTATTGCTCACGTCTCCGTTGGAATATACCAACGAGCCGTATGCCATCGCCAAGATAGCGGGGCTGAAGATGTGTGAGAGTTTCAACCTGCAATACGGTACGAACTACATCGCCGTGATGCCGACAAACCTTTACGGGCCGAACGACAATTTCCATTTGGAGAACAGTCATGTGTTGCCGGCCATGATTCGTAAGATTCATTTGGCCAAGTGCCTGAACGAAGGGGACTGGGAGGCTGTGCGCAAGGATATCGGTCTGCGTCCCGTGAGCGTGGTGTGCGATGGCGTGAAGCGGGTGGTGGACGCCGCTTCTGCCGAAGCGGACATCCTCGACGTGCTGGCGCATTACGGCATCACGCCGGAGGCTGTGACGTTGTGGGGTACCGGCAAACCGTTACGTGAGTTCCTTTGGAGCGAAGAGATGGCGGATGCCAGCGTGCACGTACTGTTGAACGTGGATTTCAAGGACACGTATGCACCGGGCGAACGGGATATCCGAAACTGCCACATCAACGTGGGGACGGGCAAGGAGCTGTCCATCCGCGAAGTGGCCGAGAAGATTATGGCTGAAATCGGTTTCAAGGGCGAATTGCGTTGGGATGCCTCCAAACCGGATGGCACGATGCGCAAGCTGACGGACGTGACGAAGCTCCACCGTCTCGGCTGGCACCACACGGTGGAGATAGACGAAGGGGTGCACCGTTTGTATGAATGGTATCTGAAAGGCATCTGTATCAATCATCAGGGACACTAATATATATAATAAGGTATAGGATATGAAAAAGTTGTTGTCGCTTCCGCTGAATTTGGTGGCGTGCTTCCATGAGGTAGAGCGGGCCGACCGGAAAGAGTGGTTTTGTACGTCGGATCCCATCGGGCATAAGTTAGGTTCGGGGGGAGGAACGGCATGGCTGTTGCAGGCCTGCAAGGCGTCCGAGACGGACGAAGGAGAAACATTTGCGGCGTGGCTGTCGCGTGAGAAACGCATCCTGCTGCATGCCGGAGGGCAGAGCCGGCGTTTGCCGGCCTACGCGCCTTCGGGGAAAATACTGACTCCGGTGCCGGTGTTCCGGTGGAAGCGGGGACAACGCTTGGACCAGAACCTGCTGTCGCTGCAATTACCCCTTTACGAGCAGATTATGGAGCGTGCGCCGCAGTCGTTGCATACGTTGATAGCCAGTGGCGACGTGTATATCCGTACCGACCGGCCTTTGCAGGACATCCCCGAGGCCGATGTGGTGTGCTACGGGCTGTGGGTAGACCCGAGCCTGGCTCAAAACCATGGGGTATTCGTATCGGACCGCCGGTCGCCGGAGAGGTTGGCTTTCATGTTGCAGAAACCCAGTGTGGCCGAGTTGGGCGCACTGATGAGCAAGCACTTGTTCCTGATGGACATCGGAATCTGGTTGCTGAGCGACCGGGCGGTAGAACTGATGGTGAAGCGTTCTTATCGTGACGGCCGGTTGTCTTTTTACGATATGTACTCTGAGTTCGGTCTGGCATTGGGCGACCGCCCTACGCTGGACGATCCGGAACTGAACAGCCTGACGGTGGCCATCTTGCCTTTGGAAGGCGGGAACTTTTACCATTACGGGACGAGCCGCGAGATGATTTCTTCCACATTGGCCGTGCAGAACATCGTGACGGACCAACGGGAAATCATGCACCGCAAGGCCAAACCCCATCCGGCCATGTTCGTACAGAATGCCGAAGTGGAAGTGACGTTGGGGGCCGCGAACTCGGAGCTTTGGATAGAGAACAGCTTCGTGGGGCGCGACTGGACATTGGCGTGCCGCAACATCATTACGGGGGTGCCTGAAAACCGTTGGCCGCTGAAGTTGGCCGATGGTTTGTGCATCGATGTGGTGCCGGTGGGCGAGGAGGCTTTTGCTGCCCGTCCTTACGGTTTCAACGATGCTTTCAAGGGCGGCCTGTCGGATGGGGCGGTCTTGTATCAGGGCATGCCCGTGACGGAGTGGCTGGCCGGGCGCGGCCTGAAACCGGAAGACATAGAAGAAAACCATGATTTGCAGGCGGCCCGTTTGTTTCCTTTGTGCGACAATGTGGAGGATTTGGGACGGGCGATGCGTTGGATGACCACCGAACCGGAACTGGAAGAAGGACGGAAGGTATGGCGGTCGGCCCGTAAGATGTCGGCCGACGAACTGTCGGCGTACGCCAACCTGCATCGCTTGACGCGCCAACGTGAGGTGTTCCGGACGAGGAATCTGCCTTTGCTGGCCGCCCACTATGAGCGCAGTGTGTTCTATCAGTTGAATCTGGACGAAGTGGCTCGCGGTTATGCCGCCGGGAGCTTGCCTTTGCCGGATGCGTTGCCGGAGAGTGCCGACGGACTGACGCGCATCAGCGATGCGATGTTCCGTGCCCGTGTGGCCGACCTGAAAGGTGAAGACGGACGGAAATATGAAGAACAGGCTTTCGGATTGATGCGCAAGATGCTGACCGGCACGGCCTGTGCGGTCCGGCAGTCGCCCCGTTTGTCGGTTTATGCGGACCAGATCGTGTGGGGGCGCAGTCCGGTGCGTATCGACTTGGCCGGAGGATGGACGGACACGCCGCCCTACAGCCTGATGGAGGGAGGGAACGTGGTGAACCTCTCCATCGAACTGAACGGGCAGCCCCCGTTGCAGGTGTACGTGAAGTCTTGCCGGGAACGCCATATCGTGATGCGTTCCATTGATTTGGGCGCGATGGAGGTGGTGCGTACGTATGACGAACTTGCGGCCTTCAACAAGGTAGGCTCTCCTTTTTCCATTCCGAAGGCAGCATTGGTGTTGGCCGGTTTCCACCCGGATTTCAGTGCGGAAGTCCATGCGTCGTTAGAGGCGCAGTTGGAGGCTTTCGGGGCGGGTATCGAGATTACATTGCTGTCTGCCATTCCGGCCGGTTCCGGACTCGGGACAAGTTCTATTCTGGCTTCTACCGTGTTGGGAGCCGTCAATGACTTCTGCGGACTGGGATGGGACCGTTATGAAACGGGCAACCGTACGCTTGTGCTGGAACAGTTGCTGACTACGGGTGGAGGTTGGCAAGACCAATACGGCGGTATCTTGCAGGGCGTGAAATTACTTCAGACCCAACCGGGGGCTTGCCAACAGCCTTTGGTGCGCTGGTTGCCCGACTACGTGTTTACCGCACCTGAGTACCGGAAATGTCATTTGTTGTATTATACCGGCATTACACGTACGGCCAAGAACATCCTGGCGGAAATCGTGAAAGGGATGTTCCTGAACGAGACCGGCCGTTTGGAGTTGTTGGGCCGGATGAAGACACATGCCTTGGACATGTACGATGCCATACAGCGGAACAGTTTTGAGGAGGCCGGACGTTTGGTCAGGAGGTCATGGATGCAGAATTGCCGTTTGGACGCGGGGACGAATCCTGCGGCTGTCCGTGCGATTATTGAGAAAATAGACGACCTGTGTCTGGGGTATAAGTTGCCCGGTGCGGGGGGCGGCGGTTTCCTTTACATGATGGCAAAGGACGAAGAGGCGGCAGCCCGTATCCGGAAAATCTTAGTACAGGAGGCGGTGAACGACCGTGCCCGTTTTGTAGAGATGAGTTTGTCGGAAAAAGGGTTGGAAGTGAGCCGTAGCTAAGGTTTACCCTTTCTTTCTTGCCGATAGAAAAACGTGCGCCCCCGGAAACTGCAAAGGTTTCCGGGGGCGTATGTCTTCGTGGACAGGACGGCGGATTACCGGTCCCTGTACATGTTTTCGTAATACTTCTGGTAGTCTCCGCTCGTCACGTTGTCCATCCATTCCTGATTGTCGAGATACCAACGGACGGTTTTCTCGATGCCTTCTTCGAATTGCAGGCTGGGTTCCCAGCCCAATTCGTCTTTCAGTTTGGTGGAGTCGATGGCGTAGCGTAAGTCGTGTCCCTTGCGGTCGGTCACGTAAGTAATCAGGTCGAGCGAATAGCCTTCCGGGTGGCCGAGCAATCGGTCTACCGTACGGATGACGACTTTGATGATGTCGATGTTCTTCCATTCGTTGAAGCCGCCGATGTTGTACGTCTCTGCCACCTTGCCCTTATGGAAGATTACGTCGATGGCACGGGCGTGGTCGATGACGTAAAGCCAGTCGCGCACGTTTTCCCCCTTGCCGTAGACCGGGAGGGGCTTGCGGTGGCGGATATTGTTGATGAACAGCGGAATCAACTTTTCCGGGAATTGGTAAGGACCGTAGTTGTTGGAACAGTTGGTTACGATGGTCGGCATGCCGTAGGTGTCGTGGAAAGCACGGACGAAGTGGTCGCTGCTGGCTTTGGAAGCGGAGTAGGGACTGTGCGGGTTATATTTCGTGGTTTCCAGGAAGAAAGCCTCGCCGTATGCCAAGTGATGTTCCGAAGATGAGGCCGTAGTGGTGAAGGGAGGTTCGATGCCTTCGGGGTGCGTCAGTTCCAATGCCCCGTACACTTCGTCGGTCGAAATGTGGTAGAAGCGTTTGCCCTCGTAGCCTTCCGGCAGGGATTCCCAATACTCTTTGGCCGCTTGGAGCAGGCTGAGCGTTCCCATGACGTTGGTACGTGCGAAAGTGAAAGGGTCTTTGATGCTCCGGTCCACGTGGCTTTCGGCGGCCAGATGGATGATGCCGTCCACATGGTATTGCCGGATGAGTTCGCTCATCTTGTCGAAATCGCAAATGTCCGCTTTGACGAAAGTATAGTTCGGCCTGTCTTCGATGTCTTTCAGATTGGCCAAGTTTCCGGCGTAGGTCAGCTTGTCCAGATTGATAATATGGTAGTCCGGATATTGGTTGACGAAAAGGCGTACCACGTGGCTGCCGATGAAACCGGCTCCTCCGGTAATGATGATATTTCTTTTAAAATTCATGATGTGCTGCATTATTGATATAAGTTTTCTGAATAATCAAACAACCATTCGGCATCTTTCAGGCGAGGATGATGCTTGTCCTTTTCCGACAGGATGATTTTGTCGGAAGGAATGCGCCAGTTGATGTCGAGATCCGGATCGTCCCATGCCAGTGCCCCTTCGCTTTGCGGGGCATAAAAGTTGTCGCATTTATATTGGAAAATAACTTCCGGTGTGAGCACGCTGAAGCCGTGGGCAAAACCGCGGGGGATAAAGAACTGGCGATGGTTTTCTTCTGTCAGTTCTACGGCTACGTGCTGGCCGAACGTGGGCGAGCCTTTGCGTATATCCACGGCCACATCCAATACGGCACCTTTGATGACGCGTACCAGCTTGCTTTGTGCGTATGGCGGTTTTTGAAAATGAAGACCGCGCAGTACGCCGTAACTGCTCTTACTTTCATTGTCTTGTACGAAATGTACGGTGCGGACTAACCGGTCGAAATCCCGTTGTGAGAAAGATTCGAAAAAATAGCCTCTTGCATCGTTGAACAACCGAGGTTCGATAATCACTACGCCCTCGATGGCGGTTTGAATGACTTCCATAATAAATAGTAAACTTTATTGTGTGCAAAGATAGTTTTTTTTATCGAAAGGTAGCGGACTTTAGGATAAAATCGTATATTTGCAAGGATGAAAAATATTTAAATGATTACATCATGGAGACTTGTCATTGGGTTTTGGTCGGCTGGTTGATTTTTGACTTGCTGGTGTTTATATGGGCATGGTGGGATAATTTGTATTATTCGCACGATATGAAAAATAAGTTCAAACGTCTGAAAGAGACATTGACCGAAGAATAGAATGATATGCAGGCAGGATATAAGTTTCTCGTGAGGATGCTGTGCGGGCTGTGTCTGGTCGGAGGATTTGCAGCCTGTCAGAAAGTGGATTTACCTTCGGAAGAGGGGGAGGATACGGAACAACCCGGGCAAACGGGCGATAAGCCGGGAAATGAAGGCCATGAACCGGGAGGGGCAGACGAACCGGAAGAAGAGGTTCCTCTGCCGCCTGAGTATGAGGGTGCTTGGACGGTAGCCGGGATATTGTCGGAGTATGAAGGGGTAGACTTGGATACGGATTATGAGGAAATGGTCGTGGGGTATATCGTAGGGGCGTGTGACCGTACGCTGAAGAATGCCCTGTTTACGATTGACGAGATACGGGCTGCCGACGTAAACTCGAACATTCTGATTGCGGATTCGAAAGATGAAAGGGATGCTTCGCGTTGCATGCCGGTAGAGCTTAAAAAGGGTACGGATGTGCGGGAAGAAGCCAATCTTGTGGATAATCCGGAGGCCTTGGGGCGTCGGATAGGTTTGTTGGGATTGGTGAAGACTTATTTCAAAGTGGTCGGACTGAAAAACGTAGCTTATCATGAGTGGCTGACGAATAGCGGGGACGTGGAAGAGCCGGAGCCGGAACCCGAAGAACCGGAGGAGCCAGAAGGACCCGAAGAACCGGAACCTACTCCCGACCCAGATCCGGAACCGGGACCGATTCAAAAAGATACTATAATTATAGACTCACAGCCGGGACATATAGAAGGTGGTCGGTCGATTGGACATAAATGATAACACCATGGAAGTCAGATGTTTTTTATATAGTTGTATTCTCCTGTTGGGTTTAGGAGGAGAAGTCGTTTCTGCACAAACCTTCAGGCGTGTAAAGAATGTTCGTGAACTGGAGGCTGGTGCGCATTATGTATTGGCCGGATATTGTGCGGCACATCCAGACTCGTTGTACGTGATGGCATCGCAGGATAAAACCGGTACGGGGAAGAAAAACCGCGCTGCACGCAAGCTTCCCTTAGACAAAAACGGTAGAATCTGCATAGCAGACGGGAAGACTGCCGTTTTTGAATTATCGGTAGATGGGAAGATTTATGCGTTTCGTGATATAGCTTTGGATGCATGGTTGGCGTACTCGACTGGAAGTGTAAGCGGCTCTTCATCGACTGGTTTGTACACATTGACGGATAAAGAATTAAAGGACGCTTCGACATCTACGAAGAAATGGTATAAGACTTTCGAAGTGGGTGATTATTTCGTATCCGGAGGTAAAACGGCTTTATTGACGAAGCAGGCAATCAATACTTCAACAAAGGCTGCGCAGTTCCATTTGGCATTGGATGGATATGGGCCGAATTTTAAATTGTATTGGCGAGCGGATTATGGTGATTCCTTATTTATCTATAAGGAGGTACAATCACCAACATTGGAAAGAAGGGAAGACGGCGACTGGACTTTCAAAGGAGACTGGTTGGCTGATTCTTTGTTTGCATTGGATTATGCTCAAGCCCGACGGATTGATTTTACTGAAATAGCCCTACCACAAGGGAAAAGTATGGTGGGCGACGGGAAGATGCCCAAAGGATATGTTTGGACCTACGTGCGTAAAGGAGAGGCCGGACGTTTGCCGGAAGGATGGTCCAACGTGGTTGAAATCGACCGGAAGGATGAGGACATACAAGGAAAAGCTGTGACTCGGATGGTGGGGTGTGACAGTTGTACTTTAGGACCTAAATATTCCTTCGCGGTACCGGAAGAACCGGGAATCGTGTGGTACAGGAAGGCGGAGAACGATGGAGGGTGGCTGACTGTAGGTTTGCCGTATGCCGTGAAGAAAGTGGCTTGGGAAGATGCGGATGGAGAAACCATAACATCGGAACGCCTTTGTTTTGAAGAGATAACCGGTGACGGAGCCGTATTCCGGGAAATGGAAGCCGATGAGGCTTGGCAAGCCGGAATGCCGTATCTTTGGAGACCTTCGGAACCTCGTGAATCCGTAGTCTGCTTTTATGGAGAGGACACGGTCGTGCAACCTCAGGAGAGTGACGTAGAAACAACGGACGGTTTTTATGCCGTGTTCGGTCGGTATGATATTAAAGATGACGGGAAGACCGTATTTCTGTTGGATGACAGCGGTACACGTTTTGTGCGGGCGGCTGCTGGAAGCTGGGTGGCACCCGGTAGAGGGTATTTGGTGTATACCGGAACCGCTTTTCACTCTGTGCGTTTGATTGAAAATGAGTTGCCTGCCGGGGCGGAGGGGATAGAGACTCGGATGGGCGGCTGCCTTTTGCCGGTTTATGGAACGGATGGTATAAAGAGGGGAGAGATTTGTCCCGGTGGACATATTCCGGAGGAATGGCCTGAAGGCATGTATATCACTCCGTTCGGGAAAATGATAAAGAAGTAGGGACTTCCGGTTATTATTTACTGAACAGTTCGAAGGTAATTTTATATCCGAAGCCTATTTGTTTGAAGTTTTCCAGAGAGAGGAACAGTCCCATGTCGAACACGAAGGTCCCGATACCGTAACCCAATTCGAAATAAGGCCCTAAATGGTCCATGGTGAGCATGTTGAGGTATAAACGTTCGTTCTGTATATGGTTGGTATATTTGATAAGATGGCGTAGCACAAGAAACGGGGCTTCGTAAGAGATGTGTCCTCTGACGTAGTAGGGAGATGCGTTATACCATCGGCCGTTTAAAGCCTGGAATACTCCTCCGATTTCGTCGTTCCATCCTTCGGGGAGGTTGCTTTTGCGGAAGTTGACGAAATCTACGAAATAAGTTTCTTCCTGATTGGTGAACAGTCCCATTCCGATACGGTAATACAGGTTGGAGAGGAGGCCCGTACGGATGTGGTGTTGCATGTCGAATTCAATGCGTTCATAAACGCCTGTACTTTTGAATATGTTCCTGAGCCCACGCTCGTAGTCTACGATGAAAGTCGGGAAACGGGACTTTAGGTTGATTTTCTGCCGGCCGTTCATGTAATAGTATTGGCCGGGAGTCCATTCCACCCGAATGCGCGGTGCGAAACTGTTATACTGCGGCCGTATGTTGGCCTGTAAGCCTTCTGCCACGTTTTCCGGAAGTTCCACCTGTCGGAAACTTTCTTCAGGATGCTCGGCCGGTGTACGGCGATGGAACATGAATCCCAGTCCTACGGACAGGCCGTTGGTGATTTCGAGGTGGTTGCTGATTTCAAAATTCAAGTCTTTGAAAAGATCCAGGTTCAGTTTGTCGAAGTCGATGATGCTGTCCGACGGAATCTTTTTGAGTTCATCGATAATGCGGCTGTTCCCGATGCGGTTGCCGTTTCCGACGTTGATTTTTACCGTTCCCATGTGTTCCGGCCAATATTGGTATTCGGCACCTACATTCCAATAAAATTCGTTGTGAGTGAAGTTATATCCTAAGCGTGTCCCGACGTGAAGGGATTGGCTGTTTCGGAATGTGGTGTTGAATTTCAAATCTTGCCGGTAGGCGATGCCGGTCGTTTTGCTGTAACTGAACATCAGCGGATTGATGAAGGGAGAGTTCTGCAACGTGGCATTGTTGCTTAGTTTCCAGTCGCTATCGGTCAGGAAGAAGTCGCCCACCGAGCCCCAGATGTTTTTCTTGAAAGGCTGGGTCGTTTCTTTCTGTATGTATTTCATGGAATCCATCCGTGCCTTGTACCTTTTATATATATACAGTTCGGAGTTGTCCAAAGGAGTAGGCCGCAGAGAGTCGAAACGGGCAAAGTCCTTTGTATAGGCCTGACGGTCGCATTGTAGGGAAAAAGATGCGGTGAGGTTGTAGTTCGGTTTGGAAATGCTGTCTTCCGGTGTGTTGCGACGGTGATGTATTTCCTTATAAGTCAGGCTGGATTCGTAATATCCTTCCATGATATTGAAAGCAAAGGCAAACGATGCGTTGATGTCGTTTTTCACCGGCAGATATTCCGTGTCGGTACCGATGTCTCCCATGGTGATGCGGCAATCGAAAAGCAACAAATCGGCTTGTCCTTTGAATGAAATCTCGCGTACGCTCCATACTCCTTCCGTAATCGTCATTCTTCCGTCCAACAACTGGAAGCTTTTGTTACGGGGGATAAAACGAATGTGGTATTCGATGCGTTGTTGCCGGTCGCACGACACGGAGTCGATGGCGTAGCGGTAGTATTTATTGCTGTTGGGAGCCAAAGGGGAGAGCAGGCGTTGTCCCATCAGGTAAGGGGCATAGATATTGACGTTGAAATAATCCGTAATGCCCGGTATCTCACGAGCCTCACCCAACGTGCCGGTATAAGCCTTGATTTTCTGGTCGTATATGTTGGGAGCGGTGTAGTGCAGGTCGCTGTATGTCTCTACGATAAAACGGTTGGCGTCTTTCGGAGTTCTGAACAATCCCGGAATGAAACGGAATCCCCGGTTTTTCTTGATGATATCAAGTTGGGCTTTGATGTATAACTCTGCGCGGTATTCGTGGATGAAGTCCATATATTGTGAAGCGGCATGGTGCATCCGGCTGATGATGGAGTCGGCGGCTTCCAAGCGCGCTTGCATCACCAGAGGAAAGGACAGCATGCATCCCCACAATATATATCGTATGAAACTCACGTTTATCGGTTTTCGAAGTGATACTGGCAAAGATAATAATAAAAATGGATATTGTGTATCGCTGTTTTTTCTTAATTTTGTGCCCAAATTCACATACACGATATTTATGGGCGGTTTTTTCGGCGTCATCTCAAAGACGCAGTGCGTGGCCGATTTGTTTTACGGCACAGATTATAATTCTCATTTAGGTACGCGGCGTGGCGGATTGGCCACTTATAGTAAAGAGCATGGTTTCATCCGCTCGATACATAATTTGGAGAGTACTTATTTCCGGACGAAGTTTGAGGACGAGTTAGGGCAGTTTAAAGGGAATGCCGGTGTCGGTATCATCAGTGATACGGATGCACAGCCTTTGTTGATGAACTCGCATTTGGGGCGTTTTGCGATCGTGACGGTAGCGAAAATCAATAATGCGGAAGACCTGGCCGCAAAGCTTCTGGAGCAGGGCATGCATTTCTCGGAGTTCAGTTCGGGTAAGATTAATCCTACGGAACTGATAGCTTTGCTTATTAACCAAGGACAGACTTTCGTGGAAGGCATCGAACACATGTATAAGGAAATCAAAGGGTCTTGTTCCTTGTTGTTGCTGACGGAAGATGGCATTATAGCTGCAAGAGACAGTTGGGGGCGCACGCCGGTAGTAGTCGGTAAGAAAGAAGGAGCGTATGCCGTAACCGGGGAGTCTACGGCATTTCCCAATCTGGATTACGAGACCGTGTATTACCTCGGCCCCGGCGAGATTGTCCGGTTGCAGGCCGAGGGGATGGAGTGTTTGCGCCGTCCGCACAAGCGCATGCAAGTCTGTTCCTTCCTTTGGGTGTATTACGGTTTCCCCACGTCCTGCTATGAGGGTAAGAACGTGGAAGAGTTCCGTTTTGCCTGCGGCAAGAAGATGGGAGAGCGAGACCGGGCGGAAGTGGATTGTGCCTGTGGTATACCGGATTCCGGTATCGGTATGGCTTTGGGGTATGCGGCAGGAAAGGGAGTGCCCTATCAGCGTGCCATCTCCAAGTACACTCCCACATGGCCCCGGAGCTTCACGCCGAGCAATCAGGAGATGCGTTCCTTGGTGGCCAAGATGAAACTGATAGCCAACCGCGACATGCTGAAAGACAAGCGCGTGCTTTTCTGCGATGATTCCATCGTGAGAGGGACGCAACTGCGCGACAATACGAAAATCTTATTCGACTATGGAGCCAAAGAGGTGCACATGCGTATCGCTTGCCCTCCGTTGATTTACGGTTGCCCGTTCATCAATTTTACGTCGTCGAAAAGCGATATGGAGTTGATTACGCGTCGGCTGATCAAGGAGTTCGAGGGGGATGAGAACAAGAACTTGGAAAAATACGCACAGACGGGATCACCGGAATACCAACGTATGGTGGATACGATAGCCGAACGCCTGAACCTCTCCTCCTTGAAGTTCAACACGCTGGAAGACCTTATAGAAGCCATAGGCTTGCCTAAATGTCAGGTATGTACGCATTGTTTCGACGGGAGCAGCCGCTTTACCTTGGAAGAGGATAATACGGATGAATAGCGCTTGTCCTCCGGGGACGACGGATGAACGTGGTACCGTAAGCAGAAGAGCCGTATGAGTGCATTTTATATCATACTGACAACGGCTCTTTATTTCCTTCTGCTGTTTGCCGTCTCCCGTAAAGCCGGTGGGGCGGGGGACAACGATACGTTTTTCCGGGGCAACAGACGGTCGCCTTGGTGGGTCGTGGCGTTCGGCATGATAGGAGCTTCGTTGTCGGGCGTGAGTTTCGTGTCGGTGCCGGGAATGGTACGGGACGTGGATATGACCTACATGCAGATGTGTGTAGGTTTCTTTTTTGGGTATCTCGTAGTGGCTTTCGTATTGTTGCCTTTGTATTATAAGCTGAACCTGACCTCTATTTATACTTATCTGGATGTCCGGTTCGGCAAGACGGCCTATCGCACCGGAGCTTCTTTTTTCTTGTTGTCTAAAATGTTGGGAGCCGCCGCCCGGTTGTATTTAGTGTGCCTGATTTTGCAAAATTATGTGTTCGGAAGCATGGGCGTTCCGTTCGAGATTACGGCGGCCGGAACGGTTTCCCTGATTTGGCTGTACACTTTCAGGGGAGGCATAAAGTCGTTGGTGTGGACCGACGCTTTGCAGACTTTATGTCTGATAACGGCATTGGTATTGATTTTGTACCAACTGTGCCGCTTGAATGATTTTACGGTAACTGAGGCGATACGGCATGTAACGGAAAGCCCTTACGGCCGTTGGATAGAGTGGGACGATTGGACTTCACGGCAGCATTTCGTGAAACAGTTCTTCAGCGGTGTTTTCATTGTGATTGTCATGACGGGATTGGATCAGGACATGATGCAGAAGAACCTCACGTGCAAGAACCTGCGTGATGCGCAGAAAGACATGTGTTCGTACGGTTTTTCGTTCATTCCTTTGAATATGCTGTTTCTGGGGATGGGCATCTTGCTGTTGGCTTTGGCATCGCGCGAGGGCATAGCCTTGCCCGTGAAGGGAGACGACATTCTGCCCTTGTTTTGTGCAGAAGGCTATTTAGGGAATGGAGTGTTGGTGTTGTTTACTATCGGTATTATCGCGGCGGCGTTCAGCAGTGCGGATTCCGCGCTGACGGCCTTGACTACCAGTTTTTGTGTGGACATTCTGGACGTGGAGCAGAGGTTTGCCCGTCCGGAGGCGGTAAGAAAGAGGGTACACGGAGTGATAGCTTTGCTCTTTGTCGGCTTTATCCTGTGTTTTGAAGCCGTAAACGATTCCAGCGTCATCGATGCCATTTATGTGGTGGCTTCTTACACTTACGGGCCGTTGTTGGGCTTGTTTGCTTTCGGTATGTTTACCCGGCGCAAACTGTGGCCTGCGGCTGTCCCGTGGATTTGTGTCACGGCACCCGTGTGTTGCTACTTGTTAGATATCTGGACCGCTTCGGTCTACGGCTATCGTTTCGGATATGAGTTGCTGATGTTGAACGGATTGTTTACGTTCGTGGGGTTGTATGCTTTTTCCAAGGCTTATTCTCCGGGTATGGACAAACGGTAGTAAAATTTTCTCTGCATTCTGTTTCATCGATGTTCGCATGTCGGTGAGAATTTGTCCTGAAAATGATGCTCCGGCGGGCACAAAACAACTTTTTTTGTGCCAACCGGAGCAAAATCGTATGCCCAACCAAGATGCCTTTTTGTAAGATCTATTTCAGTTTGGCATATTCTTTTTCGTCCACGGGTTCCAACCATTCGTTGCTGCTGCCCTCGCCGGGAACTTCGATGGCAAGATGGGAGAACCAACTGTCGGGCGCAGCTCCGTGCCAATGTTTTACGCCGGCAGGGATGTGGACGGCATCGCCGGGCAGGAGTTCCACCGGGGCCTTGCCCCATTCCTGATAATAACCGCGTCCTCCCACACAGATGAGGGTTTGTCCGCCGCCTTTGGAGGCCTTATGTATGTGCCAGTTGTTGCGGCAGCCCGGTTCGAAGGTCACATTGACCACGGGAACACCGTCCTTCACGATAGAGGCAAGATAGCTTTGGCCCGTGAAATACCGGGCGTATGCGTCGTTGGGTTGTCCCACCGGGAAGAAGATGGTTTGTGCATAGGCTTCGACCGAACCTGCGGCCACGCTTTCGGCATTCCCGTCCCATACCTCTTTTGCCATGCGGAACGCAGCCCATGCCTTGGGCCATCCGGCGTAGAATGCGGCATGGGTGAGGATTTCGGCCATCTCTGTCCGGGTCACCCCGTTCTTTTTGGCCGATTCGAGATGGTACTTGAAAGAGGAATCGGTCAGCCCCTGAGACATGAGGGATACCACCGTGACGATGGAACGGTCGCGAAGCGAAAGCAAGTCGTTGCGGCTCCATACTTCCCCGAAGAGGATGTCGTCGTTCAGGTGTGCGAATTCGGGCGCGAACTCCCCGAGCGCGTCGCGTCCGGCGGTCTGTTGGATTTTTACTTGTGATTTTGCCATGATGGGAAAAATTAAAGTCAGTGATAGGATGAATAAAGTCTTTCTGGTTCTCATGATGATATGTTTTTGGGGTTCGACATTTTACGTTCATCTCCACGACGGGGCTACGCCGTATGCCTCCTTATATATTTTAGAGAAGTGCGACAGGTTTTTGAATCCCACATCGAAACAAGCTTCCGTCACTTTTTTCTTTCCGGATAGTATCAAGTCGCGGGCGGCTTCCAGACGGCGTTTGATAATCCACTTTTGCGGGGTCAGGTCGCTGACCTTGGCAAAGTCCCGTTTGAAAGTGGCCAGGCTGCGCCCCGTGTAGCTTGCGATTTCGTTCATGGAGAGGTCGAGCATGTAGTTTTCGTTCAGGTAATCGAGGATGTCTATCTTCCACGGTTCCACGAAGTCGAACAGGGACGCATAAAGGTTCCGGTCGGTGCGGAGCAATACGTATACCCCCTCGGTCATTTTCAGTTTCAGCATGTCTTCGGAGGGTTTCTCTCCGGCTTCGAAATAAGGAATGACCGATTCGAACAGTGAACGGATGTCCGGGCGGTCGGAGGGGAGGACGCGAAGGCTTGTCTTGTCGCGCTTGGCATTTCCCGGTATGAGCCGGTTGTCGAGCGACCGGTAGAAATCCCTTAGGAAAGGCCGGGAGAATTTCAACACGATGGAGCGGTACGGTTTTCCGTTTTCCACCTTCTTGTGCAGCCACATCCGGTTGTCGCGCCGCATGAAAGCACATTCACCTGGATGCAAGACGGTTTTCTTCCCCCGTTCCTCTATTTCCAGTTCGCCGGAACATAGATAAATGAGCGTGTGTTCCCTGTTCTCGTGGGCGCATCCCCGGTCGTCGTTGAAGTAACATGCGATAAGTATGTTCGAGCAGTCAAAAACTTCCAAATGTTCCATATCGTCAGCCTTTTGTTGGTGCAAATATAGTGCATTGTACGGGGATGATGTTTGTTGTAAGGCTCAATTTTTCAAAAATACTTTCTTATAGCGCAATCATGAACGACGAACCCAGTGTGAGCATGTTCATGTATTCCCCGCTGTTTTTACTATGCGACGGAAGTAAATCATAGTCGAGGAAAAAGCGGATTCCATAATGTGCCTTGGCCTTGAACGTCAGCGAAATTCCGCTTCCGATGCAGCATATTAGACCAGTTGACTACCAATATTTTATAAATATAATGGTAGAAAAGTCCGTTTTGCACTTCTTTTTCTTCGCTGAACGAGTACAAAATTAGTGCATTTTTTCGGATTATGAAAGCAAGTGAAAAACTTTGTGCAAAATCATTTTTGAAGGGCTGATTTGAGGTGTATTAGTGAAAAGTATGGGATATATTGCATCGCATTTTGTCGGTGGTGATGTTCGCTGTTATTTCGCTGGTTGTTTCTCCAAGGTTGAAGATGATGTAGTGTATTATAACGATGCCGGCCAAAAGAAAAATAAGGCAATCTTTTTTTCTCCCTCTTTTTGACTTTACTTTAATGGACGTATATATGAATACGAGGATAAAGTAAAGTCGTTTTTTCTTTTGGTCGGCAAAATAGTTTTATAGAATTCTCTGAAATAATAGCTGAAAATCGAACTATTAGTAGTGTTTTTGCCCCCCCCCGAAAAGTTTAAAAAGTGGCTGTTATGGAAGATGTTTATTCGCTCTCCGATGTCACTGCCAATAAAATAAATTTTGATCTTTTATTGGTTCCCGCAAAAGTGTATCTTTCGTTTTTTAGGTCAATGAACTTTAATAGAAAATTCGTGTTTTCAGTTATTCGAAAAAATTGAATAACTGAAAATCCTAAGCCCCAACATATCATATAATATAGAAATAGATGCCTTTTCATTCACTATATGATACATTGAGGTTTAAAAACATATTCTTAGTTGGTCTATGTTTGTCACAATATAAGGTTCTTGCCCGGTTCAAAACCGTTAGTGATATGTTCATTCTGACATACATATCCCAGTTGATTGCAAATCACCCTTGTGCCATTTATTTCCACATCAATATTGGTATGTGAATGTCCATAAATCCAAGCATCAATATTATTATCAGATATAAGTTTGCTCAAATCAGTAGCAAATGCACTATTCAAAACAGAACCCTTATGATGAGGGGCAACCACTTCTAATGTGGGAAGATGATGTGTTACCACTACAATGTGTTCTGCGGTGCTTTCTGCCAGACTTTCCTTGATGAAATCCAAGCAGAAAATATGCATTTGATTAAATTCTTCTGTTTGGAGCAATTTATCATTATACTTTATCTGCCGGAAGTCGTTCATGCCTTTCCACACAAAATATTCGTCAGCTGGTGAGATGTGAGACCACAAAGTGCTCATGATAAAATCTATATCATCAATCCGTATCACCTGATTTTGATAATATCCTACATTTTTCTTGAACATCCAATTCCATTGTAACCCCTCATCCATCACATCACAATAATTGTAATACTCGTGGTTTCCGGGCACGATGAGTACCTGACGATAATTAGCAGAAGCCCATTTCCAGAAATTACTCAAAGGTGCAACCTCGTTTTTCAAGTAAAATATATCTCCGGCAAGAACTAGAATATCACCCGTTACAGGTAATTCATTATGTTTTAACCACCTGCTGTTATCACTGAACTCCAAATGCAGGTCGCTCATATATTGTATCTTCATCTTACTGTCCTCCTTTTTCAATTTGTTTGGATATAATTCTCTTAACCTGTTCAAATGATACAGGTGTAAAGTTATTGCTATCAACTCCGACATCATACTGCGTTGGATAGAGATACTGGAGTCGGGCAGCGTCAATTCCGGTGTTGTTTTTCCTTGTGTGAACGTGCCCAAATAGTTGCCATACATCCTTGTATCCACCATCAAAGCATAGAAAAGGATAATGGTTCAAATATATCCTTTGCTTGCCAACCTCTATGTGCATCTGCATTGCCACATGTTCAAATCGGTCAATATATCCTTGGCGTATATTTTTCAAATCGTGGTTGCCCATAATCAGATATATCCTGCCGTTCAATCTGTCAAGCATTTTAGTCCATTCAGCTGAACCGCCAAGGCAAAAATCGCCCAAGTGAAAAACAATATCATCCTGTCCGATTGTATTATTCCAGTTGGAGATGATAGTTTCGTTCATCATTTCCGCATCCTTAAACGGTCTGTTGCAGAAACGAATGATATTCCCATGATAAAAGTGGGTATCAGATGTAAAGAACACCTTGCTGCCATCAAATTTATAGTTCATTTCTTTTCAATTTATATGTGCATCACTGCACGTTAATAATCAAGTTATCAGTACCCATTAGACGGAAAAGGCAGAAGAGCATCACAAAGGCGACTGTCACAAATGGGTATAAAAACAAAATAGTTGGAGGTTTGGTAAGGACTCTCCAACTATTCAGCTTATATTCTCACTCAAAGTACAAAAGTGTACTCGCTATGTTCGTTGGAAGGTATTTATTATACGAGGCTCAATGCGTGAAACATGAACACTCGACACAGATTCAGTGCGTTTATTGCTCTGAATTGCGGTTGTTATTGATAATATGTTCATTCTGTTTCTCTGCATTGATAATATTTTTATTGTCTCAAAATCAATGCAAAATTAGCAAATAAATCCCATACTCCCATTACTTTCCACTAATTTTTTTGCCATACACCACATATATCGGATTTAATATCCTCTATTATACTCGTAATTCAAATAAAATGTGTAACTTTGCATTTGACGCAATCTATAATTGAATACAATATGGCGAATTTGAATTGTATAAAGGCTGTTTTAGCTGAGAAGGGGATTATGAGTAAGTGGCTTGCTAAAACTTTGAAGAAAGATCCGGCAACGGTATCAAAGTGGTGCAACAATCATTCACAACCCGATTTATACACATTGGCACGGATAGCAGAAGTTCTGGATGTAGATATTCACAGATTGATTCGTCATACAAAAGAAGAATAGAGGATATGAAATATACAATAGAAGAAATACGGCAGATGCAGGAAGGTCAGACTTTTGACTGTAAAAGTATCCTTATTGAGCCAAAACATCTTGCCACCATCATAGTCGCTATGGCTAATGCAGATGGTGGGATGATTGCTGTGGGCATATCCGACAAGACGCGCAGAATAGAGGGTGTTGACCAAGACAAGGAACATCTCAATGAGATATTGCGTGTGCCTTTGGACTTTTGCGTTCCTTCGGTTTCTGTTACGCCTGAATATATACCTTGCACGGATGCGGAGGGACGTGATAACCGTGTGTTGCTGATGCATATTCCTGCGAGTCCGAGACTTCATGCGAATCAAGCGGATGAAGTGTTTTGGCGTGTCGGAGACAAATCACGCAAACTGACTTTTGACGAGCGTTTGCAACTCATGTACGACAAAGGAGAACGCTATTATGAGGATTCCACTGCATACGATGCCACGCTTGATGATATAGATATGGATGCAGTCAAAGCCTATATGAAGCGGATAGGATACGGCAAGTCTGCAATGGAGTATCTGCAAGAAAACAAGGGCTTTGTTATCTATAAAGACAATGTACCGCAAGTCAGCGCTGCTTGTATATTGCTTTTTGGCAAGCATCCTCAGACATATTTTCCACGTGCAAGAGTTCGTTTTATCAAATATTTTGGTACGGAGGAAAAGGTTGGTCGTGAAATGAATGTCATCAAAGATGTTACTTTCGATGGTCGTATTCTTGAACAGATACAGAAAACTGTTGAATATCTCGAAACGCAGGTAAAGGAACATTCCTATCTTGGAGAAGATGGTATCTTCAAGACCGACCGTGAATATCCAAAGTTTGTGATACAAGAGATGGTAGTAAATTCTGTTTGCCATCGCGATTACAGTATAAAGGGAACGGAAATCCAGATAAAGATGTTTGATGACCGTCTTGTGTTCGAGACACCGGGTAAGTTGCCGGGAATCGTCCGCACAGACAATATACGTCACACCCATTTCTCCCGAAATCCGAAAATAGCGGAATATCTCAAAGCATACGATTATGTAAAAGAGTTCGGTGAAGGAGTTGATCGTATGTGTCGTGAGTTGTCTGCATTAGGTGTCAGAGAACCGCAATACAACTTGGTTGCCTTTATCATGAAAGCAACAGTTTGTGCGAAGGTTTTGGATGAAGGGCAGGAAAAGGAGCATGAAACTGTCTGTTCCGACCAAATGGGGCATAACAAGGGCATAACAAGGGCGCAACAAGGGCATAATAAGATACTTTCTCTTATTGCAGAAAACCCACAAATCAGTATCTCTGCATTAGCAAAACAATGTGAAGTCTCGGAGAAAGCAATGAGAATAACACTGGAACGTTTGAAAGCAGGGAGTGTTATTAAACGTGTTGGACCAAGTTTTGGGGGGCATTGGGAAATCCTTTTATCAACCTCTGAGGAACCAAAATAATACGAATTATGGCAAAAAAATCGATAAATAAGAAAGACAATCTCCCAATGGAGGAGGTGCTGTGGAAAGCGTGTGATGCATTGCGAGGCTCAATAGAGCCGAGCGAATATAAGCACGTTGTCCTGTCATTGATATTTTTGAAGTATGCAGGCTTCCATTTTGAGAAACGCCGTCAGGAAATAATTAATGACGGTCTTGAAGACTTTGTTGATAGCGTGGAGTTTTATGCTGCCAAGAATGTGTTTTATCTTCCGGAAAAGGCTCGATGGTCATATATCAAGGAAAACGCAAAGCAGCCAAATATTGCTTCAATCGTAGATAAGGCACTTGCTGATATAGAGAAAGAGAACAAACCTTTGCATGGTGCATTGCCTAATAATTATTATAGTTCGCTGGGTATAGAGGCCGAAAAACTCGGTTCACTACTTGATAAGATTGATGGCTTTGACTCTATACTCGAATCGGCTGACGGCAATGACATCATCGGGCGCGTCTATGAATACTTCCTTTCAAAGTTTGCAATTAAGGAAGGAAAGGGTAAGGGTGAATTTTATACACCCAAAACAATTGTCAATCTCATAGCCGAGATGATTGAACCATACGAGGGGAAGATTTATGATCCTTGCTGTGGCTCGGGCGGTATGTTTGTGCAGTCGATGAAGTTTGTGGAGAGTCATCACGGCAATCGCCGCAAAATCTCGGTATATGGTCAAGAATACACAAAGACCACTTTCAAACTGGCAAAGATGAATCTTGCTATTCGTGGTATTGCAGCCGACTTAGGCGATTATGCAGCCAATACATTTACCGATGACCGCCATAAGGACTTGAAAGCTGATTTTATCATGGCTAATCCACCTTTCAATCAGAAAGATTGGAGAACGGATAATCAGTTGACGGACGATCCTCGTTGGAATGGTTACGATGTACCTCCCACCTCCAATGCCAATTATGGTTGGATTCTCAATATGGTAAGCAAACTTTCAGCCAATGGAATTGCCGGTTTTATCCTTGCCAATGGCGCACTGAGTGCCGATGGCACAGAGGGGACTATCCGCCAGAAAATGATTGAGCGCGGACTGGTGGAGGCTATCGTGATACTGCCTCGCAACCTTTTCTATTCTACGGATATTTCTGTAACGCTTTGGATTCTCAATGTCAATAAGAAAGCTCGTGTAGTCAATCGTAACGGAGCGGAAATCCATTATCGCGACCGTGAGAAGGAAATTCTCTTTATGGATATGCGTCAGATGGGCGAACCCTTTGAAAAGAAGTATGTGCGCTTTACGGAAGAGGACATTCGCAAGGTTGCCGACACTTATCATAATTGGCAGCGAGAAGGACATACAGAAACCTATACCGATGTGCCAGAGTTCTGCAAATCGGTAAGCGTTGATGAAGAAGGTGGAATCGCAGACAAAAGTTTCTCACTGGTGCCTTCCAAATACATCGAATTTGTCAATCGGGATGAGGTGGTAGACTACGACACTCGTATGAAAGAACTTCAGGGGGAGCTCACCAATATCTTACGCAAAGAAGCAGAAAGTCGGGAAGCAGTACTCAGTGTATTTAAATCTTTAGGATACGAAATAAAAAATCAACTATGAAACAGACAATAACCCCAGATAAACAAACCGTTCAAGAAGCTCTTCAAGGACGCACATATTTTGTTGATTTTTATCAGCGTGAGTATGTATGGAGCAAGGAAACTGTTGATATTTTGCTCAGAGATATATTTTACTCGTTTGATCTTTCCTATGACCAATTTAAAAATGCCGAACTTACAGCAGAAGTAATGGAAAAGTTCAATTGGTATTATTTGAATATATTTATTACTAATAATATCAATGGTAAGGCTTATATTGTGGATGGACAACAACGACTTTCTACACTTACATTGCTTGCAGCCAAACTGTATCATCTTACTGATAACGAAATTTTGAAGGATATTCTCAAGGCCTGTATATTCAGTAATGACGCATATAAGGGAAACAAATTTAATATTGATAATGAGAAACGTCATGATGTGATGAAGGCAGTGTTAGACAATAAAGAATATACTATAAAATTCAAGAATAAAACGGAAGAGACAATCATAACACGTTATGCCGACATTTCAAAGTTTATAGATGAAAAGGAAATGGACAAAAATCGTCTTACTGCCTTTATCCATTATTTCCTTGAGCGTCTTGTGCTTGTTGAACTAACCATTGAAAAGGATGACACACCTATGATCTTTGAGGTAATCAACGACCGAGGTGAAGCCCTCAAACCTTTCGAGATTTTGAAAGGTAAGCTCATAGGAGCACTTGCAAAAGAGGATACATATGCCTTTTCTGAAAAATGGGACAGTGCAATGGATCGGCTGTTCGGCCTTCAAGATGAATTCTTTGTAGATTATATACGTTCACAGTTTATCTTTAAAAAGAACACCAAAATCGAGACTGCTGTTAATCAAGTATATCATAGGTATATTTTTGAAAACAACGAGATAGCAGCAGCCTTGTCTTTTCGCAAACAGGACGAATGTCAGATAGACCATATAAAAAATTTTATAAATAATGATTTAAAATACTATAGTCGTCTCTATGCTACAGTTTGCAGGAATCCAAATAATTGGCTTGTGTACCTGAACGCCATCAATACATTCCAAAGTCAGTATCATATCATCTTGGCAGCCTGTGACATTGATGATGCTATGGAAATGAAAAAAATAGAAGTTATTTCTAAGGAGTTTGATCGTTTCTATGTATTGCTTCGTCTGAACTCAATTTATGACAGCAATTCATTTCAAGAAGCTGCTTATTGGTTTAATTTTGCTATCAAAGGCAAGCCCGTTGAAGAATATCGACAGATATTTGATGGTAAAATACTGGAAATTCTGAGAGAGAAAAAAGGAAAAAATGCAACAAGTGTATTAGAGTATAATGCTTTTTTGAAAGCCAATTATACTAATCTCGACACCCGTTTTCTGCGATATTTTTTGGCTCGTGTTGAAAAGTATATTACTACCCAATGTAACTGTGAAATGCAGAACGATGTTCAATACATTTCTACACGTACTGGTCACAAAACAGGATACCATATAGAACATATCCTTAGTCGTAACGAAACTAATCTTGGTTACTTTGAGAATGAGGAAGCGTTTGAAAATCATCGTAATCAGCTTGGAGGATTGCTTCTTTTAAAGGGGTTGGACAATATCAGTTCTAGCAACGAGGAATATGCAGATAAGTTGAAGACTTATTCTGTGGGGCTTATGTGGGGACATACGCTCTGTACAGATTTTTATCATACAAACAAGGATTTTGATGCGTTCAATAACACTCTTCATGAGAATTATGGCATCATGATAAAACCGTATCAAAAATTTGATGCTCAGGCTCTTGAAGATCGTAATAAACTATTATATAACCTTGTAAAAATAATATGGGAAATAGATTGACATATAAACGATTGGGGCATTACATCCGGCAGGTGGATGTGAGGAATAAGGATTTGGCGGTGGATAGGCTACTTGGTTTAAGTATTGCCAAGCAGTTTATTCCTTCCATTGCAAATACTACAGGGACAGACATGAGTACATACAAGATTGTCCAGCCTCGACAGTTTGGCTATGTTCCTGTAACTTCTCGCAATGGAGATAAGATAACAATTGCTTTGTACGATGGAGAATCTCCTTGTATTATTTCACAGGCTTATGTCGTTTTTGAAGTCATTGACGAAACAGAATTATTGCCGGAATATCTGATGATGTGGTTCCGCAGACCGGAATTTGACAGATACGCCCGTTTCAAGTCTCATGGGTCAGCTCGTGAGGTTTTTGAATGGGAAGAAATGTGCGAAGTAATGCTACCAGTCCCTCCAATCGAAGAGCAACGGAAGATTGTAGCCGAATATCAAGCAATACAGAAGCGGATTGAAAACAATCGTCGCCTAATAGCCACGCTTGAAGCAACCGCCCAAACTATCTACCGCAAAATGTTTGTGGATGGTATTGACCCTGAAAATTTGCCGGATGGATGGCGAATTGGTACAATAGGTGAATTTTGTAAGGAAACAAAGTCGGGAGGTACCCCAAATCGCTCAAATGCCAAATTTTGGAATAAACCTCAATATCGATGGCTAAAATCAGGAGAAGTAGCAAACAACATTATATTTGATACGGAAGAATATATCAGTGAAGATGGCTTAAACGGAAGTTCAGCTAAAATTATTCCAAGTGGATCTGTTGTTATGGCAATGTATGGAGCGACTGCATCGCAAGTCGCGTATTTAGACTGTGATACCACAACGAATCAAGCATGTTGTAATATGCTTACAACAACCGTAGAAGAAGCTGCATATCTTTATTTTCATTGTTTCTACCAACAAGAAAACATCAAACGTCTTGCAAATGGTGGTGCACAAGAAAATTTAAGTCAGGAACTTATATGCGCACAGCCAATTCTTATCTGCGAAAACACATATGCGTATGATGTTTTTTTCAAACTACTCAGCGCAAAAATTGCTTTTTCTAAAGAAATTTATTACTGTGGCATGTTACTTAAATCCCTATTATCAAACGCAGTAATCATTTAACACATATGGCAAATTATATAAATCCGAAGAATAACGAGAAAAAATTCACCTGTCCGCATTGTAATACGGTTTCTCAAATGATATATTTTAGTGCGTCATGGAAACAGGATAAAAGTTGGTGGTGTACTCCTTTAGGTGATTGTAGTTTGCTAAATGTAGCAATATGCCAAAACTGCGACAAGGCTATAATTTGGATTGATAATCAATATGTCTATCCGGAAATAGTTGCAGCAGAACCAAATGCAGATATGCCTGATTCAGTGAAATTATTATATGATGAGGCTGCTTTGATTTACAATAAGTCTCCTCGTGCGGCGTGTGCTTTACTACGTCTCGCGGTTGAACGATTGTGTAACGAACTTGGAGAAACTGGCAAGATTGACACGATGATTGGCAATCTTGTCAAGAAAGGGCTTCCATCAATTGTTCAGAAAGCATTGGATGCAGTACGCGTAATTGGCAATAAGGCTGTTCATCCAGGACAAATAGCATTTGATGTTGATGATAAAGCGACAGCAGAAACTCTAATGAAGTTGTTAAATATCATCACAGAACGAATGATTTCTGAACCTAAAGAAATTGATGGAATCTTTGATACTCTTCCTCAATCAGTAAAAGATTCAATTAAAAAACGAGATAGCAAATGTTAAAAGGGTCATATACAAAATACTTTAAATTCCAATCGTTAGTTACAGTTGATGACTTGCACCGCATTGATAGGTACCTTCATTCACGATGTGACAAAGTAATCTATAACTTTGAAACTTCTGATGGAGTAAACTATGACGCTGACGTAATTGAGGATATTATTGGATATTCCAACCCGTCAAATGCAAAAATTGAAAAAGTTACTATGATAGCGCAGAATAATGGAAAGTATTCCGCGCACAATCATATTATTGTGAAATTTTACAATAGAGGAAGATGGGATAGTTCTGCCTCATTATACATATCTGATGCTAATTCAGATGAAATAGCAGCAATTTCTAAAGACTTGGGAATTATTATTGAACAAACAAAAACCGACTATTCATGGATGTATAGCCGTTGGTTCCTATTATTTCTAAACATACTGCTCACTACTATAGTGACAGTTTTACTTTATATATACATTGTTCCTTTTATCAAAGATAATAATGCAAGTTGGTGGATACAAACATCTTTACTTCAAATGATAATCCTTGTACCACTTTTCTTGGGGTTTGTGCGAAGCATTGAGTGGGCATATCCCGAAACTGTATTTAATATCGGAGCACAAAAATCATATTATAATAAGCTTCTTAATCGAAGAAAGGCTGTATTGGGAACCATATCTACTATTATATTAGGTGTGATTTCGTCCATTCTTGTAACTAAATTCTTTTAGGGATATGTCCGCATTCAACGAAGCACAATTAGAGCAAGTATTTGTCGCACTCTTCAAAAAGGTGGGTTACGACTATGTGCATGGAGAGAATATCACCCGTGATACACGGGATGTTATCCTCTACGATGATTTGCGCCATTTCTTGCAGAAAAGATATAAGGCAGAAGGAATAACCGAAGATGAAATCAACCGGGCTATCGCCAAGTTGGAAACTTCGGAAGGCGGTGGTGTGTATGCGGAAAATGTGGAGGCTTTGCGACTTCTGCAAGAGGGTTTTTCGTTGAAACGTTCCAATCCTAAATTGCCAAACCTGTATGTGTGTCCTATTGATTATGCAAAGATCGGGAATAACTCCTTCAAGTTTGTCAATCAGTTTGCCATTGACGGCGAACATCATCGCATTCCTGACGGTATTGTATTCGTCAATGGTCTGCCCTTGGTGGTGCTTGAGTTTAAGAATGCTGTCAAGAAAAACACCACGATAGAAAATGCTTTCAAGCAACTGACCAATCGTTACAGACGTGACATTCCTAAGCTATTCCGTTATAATGCCTTTGTAGTCATCAGCGATGGCGTGAACAACAAGCTCGGTTCACTCTTTGCTCCATACGAATTCTTCTACGGTTGGCATAAGGCAGAGGCGACAGACTCCATTCTTGAAGGGGCTTTTGATACGATGTTCACCATGATGCACGGCTTGTTCAGGAAGGAACGCCTGCTGGACGTGGTGCATAATTTCATCTTTCTGCCCGATACACCGAAGGCAGAGGATAAAATAGTATGCCGCTATCCTCAGTATTTTGCTACCACATTACTCTATGATAACATACTGAAACATTCGAGATTGAATCCAAATGGCGATGGTAAAGGGGGGACTTATTTCGGTGCTACAGGATGCGGCAAGTCGTACACCATGCTTTTTCTTGCACGTCAACTGATGCGTTCCAAAAGACTGAGTAGTCCTACGATTATTCTGATTACAGACCGGACAGACCTTGATGACCAATTATCGAAGTCATTTCTAAATGCAAAGAAATTTATTGGAGACAAGGTGATTGTTCAAGTAGAAAACAGGGAGAAACTCAAACAACATCTTGAGAACCGCTCTGCCGGAGGCGTTTATCTTACTACTATCCAAAAGTTTGAGGAAGGGACTGGCTTGTTGAGTAATCGTGGCAACATCGTTTGTATCTCTGATGAGGCGCACCGTTCGCAAGCGGGCATAGGGAAGAAAACCACGATAACGGAAAAAGGGGTGAAGCATCACTATGGATTTGCCAAATATTTACGTGATTCTTTCCCGAATGCCACATACGTTGGATTTACCGGAACACCACTTGACAACACGCTTGATGTGTTTGGTCCGATTGTGGATCGCTACACCATGACAGAGGCTGTTGCTGACGAAATTACACGCAAGATTGTCTATGAAGGTCGGGCGGCCAAAGTCATGATTGATTCTGCCCAGGTAAAAGAAATAGAAAATTTCTACAAGCAGTGCAAACAGGACGGTGCAAGCGATTATCAGATAGAAGAGAGTAAAAAGACAATGACACGAATAGATGTCATTCTCAATGACCCCGACTTGCTTGCCAAGATTGCCCAAGATATAGTGGCACATTATGAAAAGCGAGTGGAGGAAGGTTCGTCCGTGCTTGGAAAGGCAATGATTGTATGCAGTAGCCGTTCTATCGCATGGAATCTTTATCAAGCGATTGTTCGCCTACGACCGGAGTGGACAGAAATCAAGGAGTGTATCGAGGGTGAAACACTTTCAGAAAAAGAACGTGAAGAAATAAAACCGATGCCACGTATTGCAATGGTGATTACCCGTGATAAGGATAATGACTCGGACGAACTGTATAATCTGCTTGGTAATGATGAGTATAGGAAAACTTTGGACAAGCAGTTCAAAGAGGAGAAAAGCAATTTCAAAATTGCCATCGTGGTAGATATGTGGATTACAGGCTTTGACGTGCCGAGTCTTGACACGATGTATTGTTTCAAGCCCTTGCAGATGCATACGCTAATTCAAACTATCTCACGTGTCAATCGTGTTTATCCCGGAAAAGAGAAAGGTTTGGTAGTTGACTACCTCGGCATCAAACGTCAGATGAACGAAGCCCTGCACCAGTATGGAGGAAATGGCAATGTTGACGGTCCGGATCTTGAAACAGTTGAAGAGGCAGTGAAAGTTGTCAAAGATGAACTCGATATTATCAAACGAATGTTCAACAAGTTTGATTGGAGTGCGTATTTTTCTGGTTCGCCCCTTGAACAACTGAATATTCTACAAAAAGGAGCAGAGTATATTCAACGCACAAAGGATGTGGAAACGCGCTTTATGCGTCATTGCAAAAAGATGAAAGGGGCGTATGATATATGTTGTAATTCAGAACATCTGACTAAGGAGGAAGAGAACGATATTCATTTCATGTTGGCAATCCGCTCTATTGTGGCCAAACTGACAAGAGGGGATGCTCCTGATACTGTCAAAATGAATAAGCGTGTGGCAGAAATGCTAAGAGCTGCGTTACTGTCTGACGCGGTGGAAGAAGTGGCTAAAATCGGAGTTGCGGCCGATGAAGAAATAGACCTTCTTTCATCGGAGTATATGAAACGCCTTGACTCGATACCTTACAAGAATACGAAAGTCAAGCTTATGGAGCAACTTCTGAAACAGGTTATAGAATCGTTGCGGAAAGTCAATAAGCAAAAAGGTGTGGATTTTACGAAGCGATTGGAAGATATTGTCAAAAAGTATAACGACCGTTCTGACGATGCTGCTCTTGCCAATGATGTTATTGATGATGTTGTTGGAGAGATGGTAAGGCTTATGGAGAATATTGCCAACGAGCGTACTGCCGGAGACACTATGGGGTTATCATTTGAGGAAAAGGCTTTCTTTGATATTCTCAAATCAGTAGCTGTCAAATATGATTTTATAGAGAAATTCCCAGAGGAGAAGTTGACCTCCCTTGCCAAACAAGTAAAGGAGATGGTAGAGGAACAGTCTGATGTTGCTGATTGGATGAATCGTACGGATTTGCGAGCAACCTTGAAGATGAATGTAATTGTTCTATTGGCTCGTGCAGGTTATCCGCCCAAAATCCGTGATGAAGTATTCAAGGAAATCTTGGAACAGGCAGAGAATTTCAAACGGCATAGTCAACCTCGCCCTTATGTTATTGATAATGATTCTTATTCATCAATGGTAGCTGAACCATAATTATGACACAATTAAAACATACAATTATTTATTTGATTATTCTAAGCATGTTATGCTTAGCGATATCTTATGTAATTTCTGTAAACATGGAGATTGGATTTTGTGTGATTAATTCACGATTCATATCAAACAACTTTCTATTCACCTGTTTCAGTGGCGCATTTGCGAGTATCTTAGTGGTGATTGCTACAGAAGTTTATCGCTTTATTCAAAAGAAGAAATCCATTGAGCAATTCTTATTTTCGCAATTAGTATTTATATATGGTCAGCTACAAATTGCAAATACAAATATTACGAATCTTCTTAACAATAAAGGACTTGTTCCTGATAATTTATTGGGCAGCTTATCAAATACAATAACACAAATAACGCCTTCATTGCGCTCAATGGATTATAATCCATTTTTCTCTTCTAATCGTTCACGAGCAATAAAAAGGATAATCACTCGACTATTCTCTACAGAAATAATCCAATTAGATTCATTAACCAGTGATTGTATCTATTTACCTATGGCAATTCATACTGATAAATTAGATGCTTCTAGTAAAGGAGAATTTAAAACAGTTATTACATCAACATCACCGAATACGCAAAAGACTCTAGATATTCTCAATAAAGAAATTATACGATTGATATCACAGATCTTGATTGATTTGACTGAACTTAATACGGCTTGTGATAATTATTTCCATTGGAATGATGTCGAGGAAAAACTTTCGGATGTTCCAATGCCTGACACTTCGTTGTCTGCGTTCTTTTCAAAGTATGATTTTTCCAAATAAATAAAGATATGAACAGAATTATACTTATTGGTAACGGCTTTGACTTGGCACATGGACTTCCAACTAGATATGAAGATTTCATAAACTGGTATTGGGAGAAACGGGTTGATTCTTTTACAGGAAATCTTACGTCTATATCAGAGGATTGCCTTTGTTCTATCAAAATTACTTCAGACAATTACAATCGCTGTTGGAATGTCTTTGCATTTTGTCTTCCTAAGTTTTTTAACAAACCGTCCGGTAAAGAGATTATTGATGGTATTGTTAATGATCCAGATTCTTTTGAGTTTGTGCAGTCTCCGTTTTTTAAGAATATATGCACTAGTATTGAGACCAAAGGGTGGGTCGATATAGAAAAGGAGTATTATGATTTATTGCGAAATGCGATTATAAATCCGGACAACTGTATTTATACAATTTTTGAGATTAACGAACAGTTAAATTATATTCAGAAGCTTTTGACTCAGTATCTTTCCTCTATCATAATTGATGATATAACGAACAATGAGAAGATACAACATCATATTTATGGGGAAATACGTAAAGACGATATTAGTATTTCACAATTACAGGTTTACTATGATTACGTAGATTATCTAATCCAACAAGACAATACGTACCAACAGTTACTCTGTAGATATGGTTATAAAGATCACCATAGATATTTTATGGCGGAGGATATGAAACGATTCAAAAAGCAATATGCAAAACCATCAGATATAGAAGATATTTATCTAAAAGATATGTTCTTCCTGAACATATTATGCTATTGAATTTTAATTATACTGGGATGGCAGGAAAATACGGGGAGAGCGAAGTAGCTTCAATAAATCATATTCATGGAGACTTGAATAATCCAGATAGCATAATATTTGGCTATGGTGATGAGCTTGATGAGGATTATAAAGCTCTCCTTAAACAATCAGATAATGAGTGTTTAAGAAACATCAAATCCATAAAGTATTTAGAGTTGGGAAAATATCGTAATTTACTTCAGTTCATTGAATCTGCTCCATATCAAGTCTATATCATGGGGCATTCTTGTGGTAACTCAGACAGAACGCTGCTAAACACCTTGTTTGAGCATAAAAACTGTGTTTCAATAAAACCATATTATTATCAAAAAGATGATGGTTCAGATAACTATATGGAAATAGCACAAAATATATGTCGTAATTTTACGGACATGAAGCTAATGCGTGACAGAGTCGTTAACAAAATGTTTTGTGAACCATTACCACAGTATATTAAATGATTTTGCTATTAAAAGTATAGAAGACTTCGGTAAAAAGGGAAATGATGAATCTAAAAATAAGTTATGAGTGATTTCGATGAATATATAAAGCAAGGCGAGCCGCTAAAGCGAGAGAAAGGCTATGCGTGGCAAACAGCAATAGGACTTCAGGCGGTAGACGGCTTGAAGCCCTCGGAATATCTTATAGAGACAGCTCGTAAGCATATAGAGGGGGATATAACCATTGATGAAGTGCAGCAGCTTATCAAGAGCTACTATGATTCAAAAGATGTTCGAAGCGAGAAAGATAGTGACACAGAAGAAGCCGACAAGGTTTCTGTCAATATCGCCAAACTATTGAATGAGCGTTCGTTTGCTTTTACTGTAGCTGGCTTGACAGCTATTCATCGAAGAATATTTGATGGAGTGTTTAAGTTTGCCGGACGAATCAGGGATTACAATATTACCAAAAAGGAATGGGTGCTTCGTGGGGATACTGTATTGTATGTCAGTGCGGAGGATTTGCATCGGGCAATAGAGTATGATTTGGAGCAGGAGAAGAATTTCTTGTATAAGGGTTTGTCTTTGGACGAAGTGGTAGAGCATATTGCCAAATTCGTTTCAAACCTTTGGCAGATACATCCTTTCGGAGAGGGCAATACCCGAACAACAGCGGTGTTTGCCATTAAATATTTGAGAAGTATAGGTTTTGACGTAAACAATGATCTATTTGCTGAACACTCCTGGTATTTTCGTAATGCATTGGTTCGTGCCAATTATCGTAATGTTCTCAAAGGGATAGAACCTGATATGCGTTTCTTGAATCTCTTTTTCAGAAATTTGATGATGGGCGAGCGCAATGAATTGAAGAATAGGTATATGGTAGTGAATTTGCCGTCAGAAATGGACGAGAAACATACCCCGATAAGTACCCGACAAGCATCCGACAAGTGCCCGATAAGTTCAATGGAGATAGATATGCTAATTAAGGTATTGGCGGAACAACAACTGTCAATCAAGGATATGCTTGCAGCAATGCAATTGAAAGACCGCGAAAATTTTATGGCAAATTATCTGAATCCTGCCATAAAAGAGGGATTTATAACAATGCTTTATCCTGACAAACCCCGTCATCCACGTCAGAAATATTTGCTGACTGTAAAAGGCTTAGCAGTGTATAATTCTAAGTAATGTGCCGATGGATGAAAACAATATATTACCAATCACTTCTGATTTTGAGCAGATAAAAAGGATAGGTGGAAATGACATTGAATTCTGGAGTTCTCGGGATTTGTGCATCGCATTGGGTTATAGTACATATCAAAAATTCTCTCGGACTATAGATAAAGCCATTGCGATAGCTAATACAAAAGGTCTTAATGCAGCAGAGCATTTTAACCCGATGGTTGAAATGGTCAAATTGGGGTCAGGAGCTTTTCGTAAGGTGGAAAATATTCACTTATCACGAATGGCTGATTTGTTCGGGGTGGATGTGAGAACCATAAACTATCATCTCAGTCAAATCTATGAATCCGGTGAACTTACCAAAGAGGCAACTATCCGAAAAATTGGGATAGTTCAATTAGAGGGAGATAGGGATGTTGAGCGTACACCATTGTTCTACAATCTGGATGCTGTTATTGCCGTAGGCTATCGGGTGGACAGTTATCAAGCCACCCAATTCAGGATTTGGGCTACATCAGTATTAAAGGATATGATAGTGAAAGGCTTTGTGTTGGATGATGAGCGTTTCAAGCAAGGAAAACATTTTGGTAAGGATTATTTCGATGATTTGTTAGAACGCATACGAGAAATACGTGCTTCGGAGCGCATGTATTATCAGAAAATCACGGATATTTATGAAGAGTGCAGCATCGATTATGATTCAAAATCAGCGACAACCCAACAATTTTTCAAATCGGTACGAAATATAATGCATTGGGCTGTTACTCATCAAACCGAGGCTGAAATTGTTTATTTGAGAGCTGATGCAAAACTACCACACATGGGGCTTACCACATGGAAAAATGCACCTAATGGTAGAGTCCAAAGGTCAGATGCGATTGCTGCCAAAAATTATTTGTCAGATAGTGAAGTATCTGGCTTAAATCGTCTATCTTCAGCTTTTATAGATATGGCAGAATTGCGTGCTCAAAAGCAACTTCTTTCTACAATGGAGGATTGGAAGAAATTTTTGGATGATTTTCTGACTTTATATGATTACGATAAATTGGATGATGCTGGAACTATTTCCGCAGAACAAGCTAAGGAAAAGGCATATGCTGAATACGATAAGTTTCGCTTAATCCAAGACAAAGAATACCTTTCGGATTTTGATAAGGAAATCCGAAAGTGTAAGGAGTTGGGATTGCAATAGAGTTACATATCCTCCATTGTCCAAAGGCAAGTCTCGATGTCGTAATTTGAGAGAATGGCGTTTTTGAGATGCTCGACCTTTTCGGTGAAGAGTTTGTGGTCGTAGTTGCGTCGTTGACGCTTAACTTCGGCTACCAATGCCTTTTTCCCTTCGGCTCGTATGCCTATAATGTCTATTTCGTTGGCTTCTTTCCCTTTCTTGCGTTTCCCCCACGAGCCGATGGCTGAATATTGATGGCTCTCTATCATCTTCAAACGGAAATACCGTTCGAGCATCAATCCTGAGAATGTAGGGTAATCCGATTCTATTATCTGCCGAAGAATCACGAAATTCCGTATTTCGACAATGGATTGATTTTTGTCGTAATACCTGAACCAGAATTTCAGGAAATTGTCGTTGATTTCGTAGCGGATGGCTTGTGTGCGCTCTTTCGACATTATCGGTCGCTGACGAGTGATAAGAGAGTAGTCATCAATCAGACGACGGAGTTGTCCGCCGATACTTATTCCTCCCAACGCAACTTCAATATCAGACTGATTGTTTATGCCAGAGGCAATGCAACTGAGTATTGAGAAGTAGATGCCATAGTCTTTGCCAAACTCTTCAATCAGAATATTCTTGCCTTCATCTGTGAATGGAGAGTTATCGCGCACGACGTAGTCAAACATTCCGGAGATGGACAAGTCGGTATTCTCACACAGCAATTCTATGTATTTAGGGACTCCGCCAGTGATAGAATACAGAGCTAGCAGTTCATCGTTATCATAACCGGGACGGTAGTCGTTCATTATCTCTTTAAGAGTATCTGTGCCAAATCCGGTAAGACGGATGATGTTGTCAGCCCTACCGAATAGCGGTTCTTTTGCCCCTTCAAAAATACGGTGCATCATCGAAAATACCGAACCCATCAGAATCAGATTTACATGAGTTTCCTTCCGGTATTGGTCCCAAATATTCTGCACATCGCTGAAAACTGAGGGATTTATTTTCTCGAATTCTTGAAATTCATCAATTATGAGATTGAATTTTTGTGCCTTTGCCAGTTCCATAATCATCTGGAAAAGTGAGCGGAAACTCTTTATCTCCGCAGGTATATAACAGCCTAAAACAGAGATAATCAGTTGCGAGAACTCCGCACACAGAGTAGCCTCATTCTTGCGGCTTACAAACAGATACACAGTAGGGTAGTCTCCTTTTGTGGCTTCCACTGCAAGCGATGTCTTGCCAATTCGACGCTGACCTGTAATCACTGTCATGCGTGAATGGCTGTCAAATGAGAGCTTTTGAATGCGATGCAGCTCCTGTAATTCAGATGTGCGATTATAAAACTTCATAGTAAATTCCCAGCTATTTATAGTAACCGCCGTAACTGTTACGGTGGTTACAAAATTACAAATAATCTCTGATATGACCAAACAAACGCCAATGATAATTGATTTCTAATGATTCGGTCACTTCCAATTACGCCCATTTATCCAAAATCTTAGGTACGATTATAGCCATGGCAGTCCCCGAAATTGCAATAAGGGCACAGATGGCAACTGCTTTCCAAATCAGGCTTGAATGAAATATTTCGGTGTTTGCCACTATCATGCTGACGAAAAAAGAAAATAGGGCTACCAGTATTATAATAGTGATGTAAAATGCGGTAGCCGGAATAGTGATGGCATTGCCGGATTTCTTCATTCTTCGCTCGGCTTCTTTGCATTTGCTTTCAATCTGACTGAGAAAATCGCATAGAAGTCTTGCCCCAAATTCCACTGCTAACTTCTGCATTTCTTCGGAAATGATAGGTTCGCACTCTCGTATAGAGTCGGACAGATTTTCAACTTCTGTTCTCAACTTGAACACGTTGTCGTTCAGTTTGGCAAGTTCTTGTACATTGATGTCGAGTAGGTGGTTTTCTTCCTCCAAAGACTCATTCTTTGGATTGGATTTTATGGCTTCCGCTTCTGCCATTTCTGCGGAAAAGTCGAATTTCTTTTTCATGGGGTTATCGTCTTAATCCTGATTTTGGTTTCTTTCCGAGCAGACGACCGGCAGCACGAGCGCATCTACGTGCCCATTGCAAATCGTCTTCGTCCTTGTCTCTCCAAGGCAAATCGCTTTGAGAACCTCCACCACCACTTACGGTGGCAACATTTGGCGTTTCAAGCAGTCCGACAAAAATAGCTACAGCCATATCGGTAAGCTCCTGACTGTTTTCTGTATCTCTGTAGTCAAACTCATCGTTGAAACAGTCAAGTACTTTTTCCGGAATATAGAACCGATGTTCCTTATCGTCATGATTAAGCGTATAGGAAATAGTATCGGGATGATAAGTGCTATATCTGGAATGCTCTGCGGATGCTGACGATTTGAGATTCTGCTCCGTTTGAGTTTCCTTAGGCTGATTGCTAACAGCGGTAACTTGCGGCTTATGATGCAGTTTATCCCATGTTTTAGGAAGTTTTGAAATCATCAGATTCCGGGCAACTCCTAATTCGGAAGCCTTGTATTTGGTATTACCGTTTACAAGTGCGTAGCCCCTGATAACGTGTTGCGCATCCTTTCTTTCGTGTACAGAGTAACCTTTTCTTGTGAGGGCATTTTTATATTCTTCCCAAGACCATTTAGACATTGATCTCAGCGCATCCATGCAATCGCGATTCACTTGATGGATATTGGTATATCGGATTTGTACAGCAGTAGTCCAGCCCCGTTTCTTTGCTACTCGCTCGGCAGCACGTTGCGCACGAAGATGAATGTTGTGGTCGTTGTTGATGTTGCCGTCTTCATCCAAACGGCAGACAGCTGCATGAAGGTGGGGAACTTCGCCATCGGATTCCTTATGCAGCCAAACTGTGTATTTGCTGTTGGTCAGATTGGTCTGGCAGGAGCGGACTTTTCCGTCCTTCCCGGTAAACACTTGTTTGTCAAACTCCGTAGCGAAATCCTGCCATAGCTTTTGCCAGTCTTCGATGTCGAAGAAACGGGTGTGTTCGGCAGAGGGGCTTAGCTCGATTCTGATGACTGAGTTCTTGATGGGTTTGAAACGTGATAAGGTCAGTTGCATTGAGTTCCATATCCCCAGAGTGTCCGGTTGCGACGGCATCAGATTGTCCAATACCCGATAGATTTTCTCCGGATGTTTTTTCTTCAGAGATTCGCCGGTAATATAACGGATGGCGTTTATGCCGTGCGATATTGCTTTAGCTTTTGCTATCATACTTCTTCGGATTTTTCGTTAGATGGAATCTTATTTCTCTCTTTTACGGCGTTGAGAAATTGGCAGACGCTTTCAGCAATATTGCCAAGTTCTTTGAGCCAGCCTACCATGAACGGTACCTGATTGAACAATATCATTCGTTGCTTTGTGGACATTCCGCGAAGTGCAGAAGTGTATTTCACAAGGTCTGAACGACAGTTGTCCAGATTCTGCAACAGGTCAGTTTCTTCTTTTGTGAGTCTCGGTCTGGGCCGGTAGTTGTATGCACAGGCAAGCAAGTAATCGCTCACCGTCATACCGCATTGCTCAGCCTGCGATTTTATATACTCCTTCTGACCGGGAGTGACTTTTGCTCCGATAAAAACGGATCTTGTTTCTTTTTTCTCCTCTGGAGATTGTGTTTGTTCCTCAATATTTTGTTCCATATAAATCATTGTTATAATAGTGAATAGGTGCGAGCTTGCGAGTACCGCACCGGCAAAGTCTCTGAGCGGGCAAGGATGCCAATGTACAACCGTAACGCAGTGAGGTTATACCTTGGCATATCTCGCAACAGTTACCTGTTGACGCTTCACGGCAAGCCGTATAAGATGTACACACAGAATCGGCAAATGGATTGGAATCAGGATTTGACATATCCTACAATAAAAGGGTAGGAATGAATACTGCATACTGCAATCCTTGACCACTTTGCTTTATTCCTATATATACGCCCTGACATTAAAGTAAAGTTATACGGTTGCACTGATTGCATCAAGATTAATAATGATAGTCAGAATTGAATTGGTATTCTTTCCATTCTTTTATCACCATCCGTTTATTGCCGAGAAAGGTGGCTACTTTGACCGCTTTGTTATGACCGAGTTTTACGCCCTGTAACCCGTAGCCGTCTTTCAGTCGCTCCAGATAGTTGTCGTAACCGGTAATATTGCCATCGACAAAAATGGCATCCAACGCAGCACGATGTACGCTCTCCGGGATTTCCTTGTATGGCTCAAAAGGTTCTTTGGTCGGTCGTCCGAGTTTCTTCTCTTTGGATATATAGGATTCCACTAGTTCAGGCAAGGCACATTCGTTTATGCGGAAAGCGAAAGGTTCAAACTCGCGGTCACGGATATGAATGGCTTCAACACAGCTGATAGTTTTATCATCTTTATCCACTTCTACCTGCATGATGGTTTCCGCCTTATTGTTGAGTTCCGTGCCAATGTGTCCACGGGCATGTTCGTCATTCTTGTTCTGATGCAGGATGGTGTGGATATGAATCTGACGGTCGTCAGTCCACTGCATGAATTTGGAGATTATATTGGTGGCTTCATTCGGAGAATTGATGTCATACATAAAATCCCTGATGCCATCTATAATGACCAGACCCAAATTCGGAATTGTGCCAATGGCCTGTTCGACTATTGCAAGCCTCATTTCGGGAGAATATTTGCGCAGACCTAACATAATCAGATTGTCAGAATCGGCATCCTTTGGTAATCCGGCCAAACATAGAATGCGTTGTAGCACCTTTTGGCAATGAGGTTCTCCTTGTTCGGTGTCGATATACAATATCGTCCGTTTATTTTCCGGAAACGATGAACGGTAATGGAGTATAGTGCTATTGGCCAATGCGGAAGCGGCAATGGCTGAAACATTGAAAGTTTTCTTGCTCTTGGCTTTACCGATGGATGCACTGAAGTTGCCCAATGTTCCGATAATGGAGTCATCCACCATCAGAACCACAGGCGACTGTTCGTATGTGTTGGTTACACTCACGGTTGCCTCTTTTATGTAAATAGCCAGTTCCTCGGCTGTCGGAATGTTATTGTTCGTCTTCTCCATAGCCTACCAGTTTTTAGAGTTTGGTTTGCGGCGATGGGAAGCGAGCAGCGCATCATTCTCTTCCTCGAAACTTTGCGGAACGGCGGTCTTACGGGACGACTCCAACCATTTATCCAGCTCATCACGATAGATGTAGAGGTGCTTGCCTTGTTTTATAACCGGAATATCGTCCTTTTTGACCTTGTAATAAAAGGTCGATAGCGGCATTTTGAGATAGGCGCAAGCCTCCTGTACGGTCATGGGGACGTGCGTGTTCTCCTTGACTTCGTTCTGCTTGGAAAGTTTCTCGGTCAGCAGACTTTCCATACTTGCGATTCGGTCGCATAACTCTCCCAGCACTTCGGGAAGGTCATTGAATGTGAATTGATTCTTAGACATGATTCAAATAGTTTATTTGTTAAACATGCTGCAAACCAACACAATGATACTATGCAGACCTTCGTCAGCAGAGGGTAATTTTTCCGTCAGCTACGGAATCATTTAAGAAGCTATTTTGAAATTTCCTTCGTTTGATTTATAGGAGATTTTTGAGGTAGATTGAGCATCTTGATGACGAAGATAGCGAGCTATCTAAGGAAGAAAGAGGATCAATATGACCAAAAAGATTCATAAAGCATCGGAGAGAAAAACAAAAATTCATGCAATGATATAATTATTTTCGTGAAATTTCAAAACAGCTTCTAAGTCGGTCAAAACCACTGTCTCGTCGTCTGCTTTTTTGAGGCAATTGAAATAATACTCTCCTTTAAGGGGAATATCAAGTGGGATTTTACAAATACCTGTAGTCCGTAGATTTTTTGATAAATAAAACAGAGTAGCATTTTTCAATTCGTGTGGGAATATGGTTTTTATGAATTCTGCGCATTTTTCCACCGAGATATTCAACCTTATACCGATATTCCATACAAAATGCCGTATATCGAGAGTGTTTAATGGGTTGTCGAATTTGGAACGTATGGACTTGTATAAATCACATTGCCCATGGGCAAAGCACTCTATGTTTTCGTGAAGTGTAATAAGGTCGTCTTTTGAAAGGAACTCAGCCATACTATATGTGGTATATTCGTGCATAACACGCATAATGTCAGCTTGCTGCTCTGCCTTTACCCGTTCTATTTCAGCTATGCGTTCGTCATAACCATCTGTGTAATCATTCTTTACAGTCTGCACTTCTATAACTTCCATAACTTCTACTTCCGGGGTAATGGTATCAGATGGCTGCTTGATTTCAAGTGGGATGGATTCTTTTTGCTTGCCAAAAGAAATACATACGTTATTCTTGATAAGGTGGCGATAGAAAAATCTTTGAGAGAACGCGCATGAAAGAGTTAAGAGTACGATACTCAATATAATAGGTGTGGTATATTCCATCAGGTTTATTTGATGGCAGTTGTAAAGATAAGTGGCGATTACCGAGTATGAAGTAACGCTTACTGCAAGTATGAAACTTGCCTTTTTTCTGTGAATTTGAATACTATCTGTCATAATCTATTGTTGTTTGGATGAAATGATAGTGCAAAGTTATAAGCACATTTCCAGATAGTTATAAGCAAGTGCAGTAAATCGGTCAATTTTTAAGAAAATATAGGCTTAGAGTATGATAATCCATCGGAAATCATACTATAAGCCTATGTAATGGGGCAAAATAGGGGAGTTCAACCCTTGCGTATCAGAGTGATTTTCTTGCTGGCTTCACGCTTGTTGCTGTCCACGACTTTCATGTAACGCATCGTGGTGGTGATGCTTTTGTGCGCCATTATGCTTTGTATGGTACGGATGTCTGTACCGGCAGCCCCTTGAAGGGTTGCGAATGTTCTCCGATATGAATGGAATGTTATGTTCTTGGTTATTCCGGCAGAACGAATCCACTCTTTCATTGGTACTTGTGTCCAACTACGCATAAGTCCCTTGAAGACCAGACCTTTCTTCTCAGAACTGTATCCTATCAGCCCTAATGCCTCCTCGCTGATGGGGATAATGTCTTCCGCTTTGTTTTTCTGTGTGATGATATGCACACATTTCCCTCCAGCAGAGTAGTCCACTATGTCTTCCCAACGTAGGGCGAGGATATCGCTGATGCGCAAGCTGGTCATACAGGAAAACAGCGATGCGATTTTCACAATAGGCTTTTTACATGGCGTTTCAGCTAACTGGTACAATTCTTCAATAGATAAAGCTTCTTTCATAGTGTCTTCTGTTTCAATCTTTTCCAAGAAATCATTGACATTGGTCTTTATCATCCCATTGCGATACAGTATCTTCAAGAACCCTCTGAATGTAGACCAATATCCTGATGCAGAGTTTCGTGTGATACGTCCGTTGCGTCTTAGTTTTTTTGCGCTCAGAAGGTATTCCCGAAACTTGTTGCACAGGTCAATGTCTATTTCTTCAAAGGTGCATTTGCCGTGTATGAAGTTCTTGAAATGGAGATAAACGAACTCCCATTTCTGATCGTGCTTGCGGAGTTGCTGACGATAGTATTCTAAGAAATCACCCTTTAGTTTGTACCGGTCGAAGAAGTCATACCGTTCATTTACGACAGATTCAAACCTACGGCAACGGATGGCTTCGGCTTTCTCGGTCATTACATCGTTGAAATTCTGCTCCCGTTTGTTCTTCGGATTGGCATAGATATAAATGCCAAGCGATTCGTGACGGATTACTTTCATCGTTTCCTTGTCTCTATATCCCGGATAATAATCCAGATAGAACGACAACATTTTGTTCTTTAGAGGTCTTGTCCTCAATGTTACAGTTTTACATTCGTGCATACTCTACTATATTATATTGTTGTTAATAATTTGCTGCAAACCAACGAAATGGTTCAATGCAGACCTATAATCGTCAGGAGTAATTTTCCTGTCTGTATGGAATAATTTTCAGGTGACGGATTTTTCAGCCATCACCTTATCAAAATCCTCTTTCAACAGGAACATGGATTTGCCGTGGTGCATCTTTCGGATGTTGTTATACCGGGCATAGTTATAGACATCATCCCTACGCAAACCATATTTTTCCATAGCTTCAGCTACGCTGTAATACTTTTCGCGTTGGTCGAAACCGCCGTTCTTGATAATGTCGATATGGTCTTTGGAGTATTGGACTTTGCCATAGACTACACGGGAGGGGATTTTGTGGCGATGTACAAACGAGCATCTGGCATCTTTGCTCATACCGTATATTTCTTCCATCTGCTCTGCGCCAATCCATTCTTTGATATTGTCAGCTGCCTTGTATTTGGTGAAGAAACGGTTTACTGCTAACTGTTCGTAATAGTTGAATCCTCCGTGACTGATTTTCGGGATGTCGTTTTCACGGCACAGCCTGCAAATGGTTTTCTTGGTCATCTGATATGTGACTGCAATCTGTTCCGACGAGTAGTAGCCATCGGGAATTGTAAAAGGTTCTTTCTGCTCCTGCTGACAGGATCTGCTTTCGCGCTTTTTGGGTGTATATGTACCATCCCGATGTTCACGATATACTTTGTCAAATTCGGTGCGCAATACCATAGTCCGGCTTCCTTGCTTGAACCTCGTTATATCGTATTTGTTGACATAATAGCTGATGTTTATCTTGGTAAGGCCGTATTTCTCGGTGATTTCCGAATAGGTGTAATAGTCGGGATTCAGCTTGTCCTGTTTCTCTTTGATAGCGTCTATATGAGCACGGGAATAATATACCTCGTGGTGGCGGTTGATTCGCGGAATGTTGTGCCGCAGGGCAAATGTGACAACGGCATTACGGCTCATACCGTATTTTTCCATGACCTGTTCCGGAGTGTAATAACAGTCCGGATTTATTGCTTCGGCAAGGTCGGCGAAATACTTGTCTATGAGGGTGCGATTGTAGAATACACGGCTACCTTCTTCAACCGACGCAGAAAATGTTTTGTATCATTTTTGACTTGTAATAGATTGATATTTAATATATTATGTTTTTATGAAATGCTTCGGGGGACAAACTAGGGACAAAAATTTGCTATCCAAAAGATAAAAAGAGCAAATATAAGGTCTATCCCTTGATGTTTTTTAGGCCAATTTTTTTGTCCCTTGGAAAGAAAAACAATCCCGTTCTCATCATACGATGATATTCGAAGCACACTGCAAATATAATAAAGTTTAGTCTGTTTTTTGTATATCTCTTCAAGTTCTAAACTAAACGGCTTTTATAAGCTCCCAAAGCCATACCTATTTTTCTTTTGGCCAGCAAAATTGTTAAAGGAGACATTACTTTGTCCTTTCAGTTCTGTCTCTTTTCACCAGTCGTTGTTTGGGCTATGTGCTTTGGCGGCATATCCTCAGTTTTACCTTTCCCTGTTTTAGCCTTCTTCTTACTTCCTCCATTATTCCGCATATCCCTTTCGGGCTATCTGGTGTGAATTGTGTCGCAAAGGTGCTTGTCATGTCTCTCTTGTCTGCAAGGTCATAGCCTTGGGTTCACAGCCAAATCTCCACTTTCTGCTTCACAGAGGTCATATTTAGCCGTGAAACCTTGCATAAGGAGCCATGACACCTTTTGAGACGACATAATTAAATCAAGCCCGAAAGTAGTAGATGCTACAAGAGGGAAAAACAAAAAACAATCTTAAAATTTAAGCATTATGACATTCAGAGAATTTATGAAAGAAAACGGTTACGAAGTAAAAACAAAGTTTTGGGAAGATTTTTCGCTAGCAGAGCGATTTGGCCTTTCGGCTATTCAGTACACGTTCAATCGTGCTTTCAAAGAGTGGAAAGAAGATTACGAATTTCTAACCGAACTGGTATTGGTGCTTAACCGTAAGATATGGCAATACCACGAAAAAAGACCGGAGTTCGCGGAACTCTACAATACCCTTGAGGAACAGACCGACCAATATGCGATGGAGAACCTGAAAGATGAAGAGCTAAGTTATTTCTTTGATGTAACGGATTAAGCGTAAGAGTGTAGGGAGCTGGCTTCGGTCGGGTTCTCTTCCGTGCAGATCCCTTTTTATTAGCGCGGATTCCCCTTTTATTTTACATTGTCATGTGTTACTGACATAAAATTGTGTTGCACAATTTTCGTTTCTATCGGAATAGCCATTTGTATCTTTTAGGGTTGGATTTACCTTGTTGGAGATTACGATTGCAGAATTACAGAAGCTAGGCGAAAGCGAAGACCATATAGAATTTAAGGAGGCAAAGCATAATTACACGTTTGCCGGAGGAAAACATGTTGATCTGAAAGACAGGCGGCGGTGTGTATTGGGGTGTATTGTCGCCTTGGCGAATGAAAAGGGTGGACGATTGGTATTAGGAATGGTATATGCTCCATGCGGTTGTCGGTTCGGATTTTGCAGAAAACGAAGTGGGAGAACTCACAGATGAAATCTACGAAAGATTAGGAATAAGGATAGAAGCTACCGAACTTTACGAAGACGGTGCGTGTGCTTGTACTATCTGTTCCATCTCGTCCCGTAGGTAGGTTGTTGAGATTTGAGGGAGTACCTCTTATGCGTACAGGGGAAAGCCTGCGGGCAATGTCCGATGCCGATATTTTCAGGATATTGTCTGAACAGGAACCGGATTTTTCAGCCAAGATATGCGAAGGGCTTACTATAGAGGATTTGGATAAGGAGGCCATAGCGGAAATGAAAACCCAATATGCGCGAAAGCAGGAAAATCCGTTGTTTCAAAACTATCCCGACGAACAAGTGCTGTCTGATTTGGATTTGTTGAAGGACGGGAAATAGAATTATGCGGCACTTATTCTGCTTGGGAAATCCGAAGCCATACGGAAATATCTCCCTCAGAACAATATCGTTGTAGAGTTCAGGATGTATCACTCGATGATACAATATACCGCTTGCAAAGAATTTCAGTTGCTGTTATTCATAACGATTGACAAGGTATGGGATTACATCAACCAGCCTGCCAGCAATCCGCTTCTGTATTACAATGACGGCTCTTATATATTCGATATACCATCTTTCAACAAAGAGGTAATCGGAGAGGCGATATTGAATGTTTGCTGCCACCGCTCAATGTTGATTCAGAGCGATGTCGTCATCAAGCAATATCCCGATAGTATAACCATTACCAATGCTGGTGGTTTTCCGTCCGGAGTGGATATGAACAACATTTTGACAGTGAACAGTGTTCCGCGCAGTAAACTGATGAGCGAGGTATTGCAGAAGACAGGATTGGTGGAGCGTTCCGGTCAAGGAGTGGAAAAAATGTTCTACAACTGTATTATGGAAGGGGAAGCACTGCCTGACTATTCAGGAACAGACTCGTATTAGGTAAGTCTCACATTCAATGCTCCTATACTTGATACGGCTTTTGTTATTTTCATCAGGAAGGTACAAGACAATAGATCTGCCGCCGAGCAACTTAATGTCTTTGAATTGCTGGCTTTGCACAAAATAGCAATGAGGGATTATGAGGGACTTGAAGAAAAGACTTTAAGGAAATTATCGGAAGAAAAACTTATCGTTTACGAAAACGGCTCTTATCGTTTGTCCGAGGAATATCGGAATGAGTTTGCTGAAAGACTGAAGGGCTTGAGCATGACTCACCTTAAGTTGGTTTCAGACTGTTTTTATAAAAATGGTTATATAAATCGTTCTCTTCTCAAAAAGGTATTTCAAGACATGTTGTCCGAAAAACAAATTAGAGGCTTGATTTCAAAGATGGAAAATGTAGGGATTATACAGAAAGATGGTGCAGGCAAATATACCCGTTGTGTAAAAGCACCGGATTTTCCATCGATTGTCTAGGGCCGCAAGAATCAATTTTAGGGCCGTAAGATTTCAACTGTCTGTTTATTAGCTTATTTGATTAGGGCCGCAAAAGTCGATTTTACGTCCACAAAGATTTCCGACAATAGACTGAAAAATATGAAAAATCCTTGTAATAATTTGGTGGTTATCGCAGGGATTTGATTTTTTAGCACTCCTAATCAAAAGATTTAGATAAGCGGAGCCTTATGATCTACTTTCCATACAATGAGGAAATGTGTAGTTATACTGATACATGGATGGGTGAACTATATGAAAACGAGTATCCATTGGTTTCTAAAGGGTATGGTCAGGAATGATCAATTTGAAAACTCATAAACTTCTGAATTCGAAGCCCGAATATGGCAGTTTGTATTTGCAAGCCAAGGTATGTGATAGTGGGACCTATTTCTTACTTGACAAAGACAAAAAGACAATATGTAAAATTGCAGATTATGTTCCTAACAGTTTAATTCCAGAGGTAGATGGTTGTGGCGATTATATTCGTCTTAGAATCAATGAGGATGACATGATAAATTGGTTTGAAGAACCGGATTTTTTTGACTTTATGGAAGACTCTGAGGTTGTTGAGAAAATCGATGTGCACATTAAAGAAGAAATCTATACTGTATACCAAAGTCGAGTTCACTTATAACCAGCTTATGGCAAAATTGTTTCGATTGCCTAAATTCATACAGATGGAAATAGGAAAGGCGTTGATAGCAAATGCTTCGGAAGAATTTGAAAAGGAAGAGTAAGAACATCCTTCTTGAGTTACATAGTTTATAGTAATGAACCCTGCTAAATTATATCTTCACTGATATAATATCTATATTCATATAGACTCAGTTTCTTGTTTTGTTATGCGTTATGTGGAGTTTATTTACTAATTTTGCACTGATTTTGAAATAACATAAAACTAACAATGCAGAGAATTTGGATGGGCATACTATCAATCACCACAATTTAGGGTAATAAACGCTCGGAATGTGTGTTGAATGTTCATGTCTCCGGTATTGAATCTCGTATTGTAAATACTTTCCAGCGAACATAATAAAGTACATTTTACTATACTTTGATCTAGAATAGAGACTGAATGGCTGGAGAGTCTTTAGCAAACTTTTCAACTATTTTGTTTTATACCCATTTATGGCAGTTACTTTTGTGATACTTCTCTGTCATTTCCGTTTGATGGGTGATTGATAACTTGATTATTAACGTGCAGTGATGCACATAAATTGAGAAGAAATAAATTATAAATTTGATGGCAGCAAGGTGTTCTTTACATCTGATACCCACTTTTATCACGGAAATAGACACTGTCTGGAATTTTGTGTAAATGGAAACAGGATTCACTTGTAAGTTCTCTTATATCTGGATTCTGTTTTCAAATATAAGCATAAATTGGTTCATAATTTGAATCCCGTATTTTCCATTTACACAAAATATTCTATAGTGCCGAATTATACAATTTATTAGTGCTTCTCGTATAGCATCATGAGCAGGTGTTTCTTCTTGTTGTATACCATCTTTTATCATAATAGGATGTGGTAAAACCTGTATCAATCTATTATATACTTTTATATAGAAATGATAGAGGTTTGCTTCCCACATTCTGTCCGGATAGATACGGTGTGTCCACCTTACATTAGAATCTCTGTGGTGATTAGCATCAGCAAACATACGTCTTATTTCTGCTTCTGTACATAGATAGTTATCTTCATGGTTTCTTCTGTAGGTATACTTACCTTTTCCTTGTTGTGATCCAAGATTTTTAAATGATTGATATTGCCTAAGGTTATAAAAAAATAATAGAATAGGTATTAGTTTGTGATATTTGTAGAAATGATGCAAATAGATTAATCTTATTTGTGGATATGGATATTTAGTTATATATTTGTGGAAAAACAAATTGTATGATAGCAGAAATTAGATTTAAGAACATGTTCTCATTTAGAGACGAGGCTATATTAAGTTTTGAAGCTGATAGAAGTAAGGATATGGAATCATATCATGTTGTTGAATTGGGTGGGGGTGTGAGACTATTGAAAGTGGCTGTTATTTATGGAGCAAATGCTTCGGGTAAGAGTAATATTATTAAGGTTTGTGATTTTATCAAGTCATTCATTACTTATACTCCACTTAATAAGGCAGAACAAATTCAAGTAGTCCCGTTTCTCCTGAATAAAACAAGTTCAAAGCAGTTATCTGAATATTCGATTTCGTTCTATTTGAAGAATGAGGAGAAAGCTGTTTGTTATGTCTATTCAGTAGCTTTAGATAGATGGCACGTAGCAAAGGAAAGTTTAATTTATTATCCAAGTCAACAGCCTGCTACTATATTTGAAAGAAATACTGAGAATAACGTATCTGTTATTAAATTTGGACAGAAAATCAAGATGTCGCAAGCTGTCAAAGAGGAAATAACATTGAAGTGTTTGCATAATATGTCAGTTTTTGCTGCCTATATGCAGGTGAATACACATATTGTAGAACTAGAGACGGTTCTTCAGTATCTAACCAATCAGGTTATGCCGGCTATTGTACCTGCATCATCTTTAAGTCGTTATGCCGAAGAATCAATCAAGAATGAGTCAGCAAAAGATTATATTTTGAGATATCTGCAGGAAGCAGATTTTAATATTTCAAATATTACTTCCAAAGAACAGGAAACGCATAAGGGGCCGATTAATTATACTATGTATCAGCATAAAGTTTCATCTGATTATGGTAACAATGATTATTATGAGTTTCCGGAACTGTTTGAATCGGACGGTACTATTCGTACATTTGGCTTGGCTGCTCAAGTACAAAAGATTCTTGAAAGAGATGCTTTTCTCGCAGTTGACGAGATTGAATCTTCTCTTCATCCGAAATTGATAGAATACATCATTGAACGTTTTCTAAAAGAATCAGAACAGGCACAGTTGTTGCTCACTACGCATTATGATGGACTGTTAGGAGAGGAAGATTTGCTTAGAAAAGATAATGTTTGGTTTACTGAAAAGAATCTGGATGGTTCAAGTGTACTGTATCCTCTGACAGATTTCAAGGGATTGAATAGGATCAGTTCTCTCCAGAAGGCATATAAGTTCGGTAAATTCGGTGCAGTTCCTAATCTATAATCGTGTATTTTTATGAGAAAAGCAAGAAAAAATACAGTGACCAGACAGGTTATTCATATCGTCGGTGAGGGTTTGACTGAATTATTCTATTTCAGTCATTTGAAAAAAATACTTGGTTATAGATACTCTATTTCTCCTCGTTTATTTGAAAACAATAGTATTGAGAAAATAGAAAAGAAAATAAAGGAACTTCTGGATGAAGATGTCTTTGTAATATGTGTTTTTGATGCTGATGTTAGCAGGCGTTCTGATGCAGAGAATAAAAAAATGGTATCGTTCAAAAAGAAATATGAAAATAATGCTAATGTGATTCTTTGTGATAGCTTACAGTCAATAGAATATTGGTTTTTACTACATTTTGAAGATACATGTCGACATTTCCAAGATTCAGCAGCAACAGAAAGAGCATTAAAGCAATATCTGCCAACATATGATAAAACTCGGAAATACCTTGAGAAGGATAAATGGGTTAAAGAAATGCTTGTAGGCTCAAAAATGGATAAAGCATGTGAATTGGCCGAAAAATATAAAGGTAGAGATTCTTATAGCGAGATTTATAAGGCGATTAAAAAAGTTAGTGAATCGTTGCAATAAATATGAATTGATGAAAAAAGATTTATATGTTGTTTTGGGAATCATAATTAGTGGAATTGCTATCGCATTTATCATTAATACGATGTTGACATATGGTAATGTTATTAAAACAAGCCTTTCGAATGATTCTTGGTTAAATTTTTGGGGAAGTTATAGTAGTGGAATTTTTGCTGTTGTAGTAGGTTATCTTGCTATTATTTATAGTAATAGAAATAGCGAGAAAGCTATTCTACAACAAGAAAAACTGTTAATTCGTCAACAAAATATTAAAAAGTTGGATGATTATAATAACTGTCTAAAAAATAATTTGGCTTTACTTAATATAGTAGATGTTATGGGAATTACTGTTGGTCTTGACCATCAGAATATATCATTATCTAAATCAGAAATATGTCAAATTAAAGGTCGAATCTATGCAACAGATTTGCAGTATAGATATGTGTTTGAAGTTGATGTACAACGCCAGAAAACAAATTTAGAAAAGACTTATGAAGAATGCTGGATTAAAGCACGTATTGGACTATCGGATTTATTGGATCAAGAACTCTCTTTTATAGAACGTGCTAATCAAAACAGATATGATATTCAAATAAAAGAGAATAATATGCATCGAAAAAATATCTTATTGGAATTAAGTAAACAAGCGGTAGATATAGAAAAGAGAAAATTATTTCTGCAAGAGATTAAGGATGTTAACATGGAACTGGAACGATTAGATAAAAAAATTATTTCATACTATGATGATGTTGATAAGATGACCACTTCGATTAAAGATTTTTCGCTTGAATTAAATAGTACTATAAAGGCCTTATTTGATATTTCTTTATTGCTTATTAAAGAGAAAGAGGCTCAATTTAAATTAGAAAAATAAGGGTTTGGTATATATGTTTTAAGTTTTAGGATCACTAGTGTCCCATTAAAATTGGTCCGAATTAAAATTTAAATGAACTTGGCCTATTTGGTCCGAATCGTTCTTTGTCATTTTGAAATTTAGTTTTATCAAAGAGGTCTCTCAGATGAGTTTTATCTGTCAATGAGATATTCAATATTTGTAGTACTTCGTATGTACTTTACTAGTCTACATACTAAATAAGGCACGCTATATTTATATTTCTGCAATCCTATATGATAAGAACCGGTAAGTTTGACTTTTGTACGATATCGGAAGTGGTAAGGTTTATGAAGAAGTTTTCCTAATGCTGGCGTTTCCTCCTAATCAAATATGTCTATACAGATTTTTCGGTAGTTGAGGAAGGCTTGCTGTTAAACACATAATAAATAAAGCTTGTAAATAGAGAAGGCTGAAGAATGAAGTCATAGAATTTAGCGCATGATCTTTTCTTTTTATCACTGAACTTTTCGTTTTTCAGTAATATTTTGTAATTTTGCCACACAATTGAGAAACATATAAAATATGGTAACTATATATTGCCTTAAAGTGTAAATCCTTGTTAAGCGGTAGGATATAGAAAATATAAACCTTCTATAAATCGTATAATCGTGTATAGAGGATTTTGCTGTAAGATAGTATATAGTCACCTAATATTTTGCCCTAAATAATATGTAATGCATAGTCATGGATAAGGACATAAATCGCATCAAAGGAATGTTGGCAGAGAAGAAGCGCACAAACAAGTGGCTTGTAGAACAATTACCTTAGATCCTGCTACAGTATTAAAATGGTGCACGAATGCAGCATAATCCAGCCTCGAGACTCTATTTCAGATAGCAAAGGGCTAGAAGTAGGGGAAGAGGAGGTGCTCGTTTATCCTTCAAAGATGTGACAATAACATATAAGAAATATACTGATGGATATGCAAGTAGAAGAAATAACACAAATATTACGAGAGTCACCAAGCGTACGACTCATAAAATCAAGAAGTGTGGATTTCTTCTTGTCTTTTGTCATTGAGGCGTTTGAGGGACAGTCGGCTATAATGCAGGAACGCTTGCACATGCTACTGGAGAACCGACTGGATGAGCAGGAAAATGCGTTGGTGGAGGATAATCTTGAAATGACAAGACTAGGGGAGTCGAACGAACAGAAAGCAAAACGACTCATCAAAGACTGGACAGACAAGGGATTCTTGACCAACTATCAGAACGAAGAGGGAGAGGTGATATACGAGATTTCGTCGCACACAAGCAAACTGATGGATTGGGTGGTGAGCTTGAAAAAAGAGGATTACATCGGTACGGAATCGAAGTTCAAGACGCTGTTTGCCCAACTGAAGGAATTGGTGGAATACTCGAACGAGGACCGCGAGAAGCGACTGGAACTGCTCCGAGCCAAAAAAATGGAGATAGAGCATCAGATTCAGCGACTGGAGATGGGCGAAGAGGTCGAGGTGTATGAGGACTACCAGATAGAACCACGATACAATAGCTTGAATAAACTGGCTAAGGAGCTGCTTAGCGATTTCAAGGAGGTGGATGACAACTTCAAGGGGATTATCAAAGAGATATATGAGCGCCAGACAGACAATGCGGAGAAGAAAGTATTGCTGAACTACATCTTTGATGCGTATGGCGAACTGAAACAATCGCAACAAGGCAAGAGTTTCTATGCATTCTGGGAATTCCTGCTCTCGGCCGATCTGCAGAAAGAATGGGACGAGTTGACTGGTGCACTCTATGAAACACTGGAGAATAGAGGCATTGATGCGCATGACATGTTTCTCAGGGAAATGAAAAAGCATCTGTTTGACGCAGGCGAGAAGGTGGCGAAAACCAACGATCGCATGAGCGAGAAACTGAGTCGCATCATTCGCCAGAACGGACAGATGAATGCAGAGGTGACAAAGCAGGTGATTAATGATATAAAGAAACTGCTCATCGAAGCCACCAAACAGAAAGAGAAACCAGAAGCTTCGCTTGAATATGAAACTATCGATATCAATCTGCCAGTCGAGCGCCCTCTGACTCTGGCTCCTATAAAAGAGACTGTGTATAAGGATAAGCCTGATATGGCTGAACTGAGTCTGGACGACTTGGAGCGCATAGGCAAACTCTACAATCCGTATCACATCGATCGTTTGGTGCTGAGAGACCGCATTAACAAGGTGCTGTACGACAGACAGCAGACGACACTAGCAGAGGTGATAGAACGGAACGAGGGTGTGGAGAAAGGTCTGTCGGAAGTGTTTGGATACATTGGCGTGCTGAAGGAATATAAGACTGTGGTAAACGAAGAGCGCCAGCAATATATTGTTTTTGCAGAAAACAAAACGATATCAATTCCCGAAATCATAATAACACGATGAACGCAACAAATATACAACCATACAGCAGGGCTGTGGTGAAACTTCTGAAAGGCATCGTAGAGAAAGACGATGTAGTGTGGAATGATGTACTCGACTACCAGAGCGAGATACTGGACTATATCAGCGTGATGGGGCTGGAACTCATCGTGAAAAAGGATGAGGGTTTTGCCTTTGTCAAGCAACTGAAATTGGACGATGACAAAACGTTGAACATGACGTCGAGAAGGTTGTATGGTTTTGAGGTGTCGGTGATACTCATCGTGTTGAGGCAGATACTCGAAGACTTCGACAGCAATCCAACAGAGTCGCAGGCTTCGTATAAGTATGTAACCGCCACTGAAATAAAGGAAGAGGCGGAACTGTTCCTGCCCACCACCTTCAATCGTGCCAAGTTTGAGAAAGACCTTGACCGCTATATCGACAGCATCGTCAGCTTTGGTTTCCTTGTGGAAGCAAAGCATGCTGAGGGCGAGAAACGCTATAAAATACATCGCATCATCAAGGAGAAGGTGACACTGGACGATCTATTGGAATTCAAAAACAAACTGAACGACTATGATGCAGCAGATGAATCTCTTTAATACCAGTCCGGAAGTGGCAGGCTTCAAGCTTGACTATTTGGAAGTGTGGAACTGGGGTACATTCGACCAAAAGGTGTACTGCATGAATACGCAGGGCAATAACTCGCTGCTGACCGGTGCCAACGCATCGGGCAAGAGTACGCTGGTAGATGCTCTGCTCACGCTGCTAGTGCCACTGAAGCGCCAACGATTCTACAACCAATCATCGGGTGTGGAGAAGAAGGGCAACCGTACAGAGGAGTCGTACTTCTTTGGCAACTATGGCAATCAGCAGCAGGAGGGTGCAGCGAGCACTACCACGCTTAGATTGCGAGACAAAGGGGCACGTTCGGTACTTCTTGCATCGTTCTGCAATGTGGACAAACGTGTGGTGACGCTGTTTCAGGTGCGCTACTACACTGGCGAGGAACTGAAGGTGTTGTTTGGTATAGCTCGCGAACCGCTGACTATAAAGCGCGACTTTTCGGAGTTTGACCTGCATGGCGACTGGCGCAAGCGACTGACGAAGAAATACAATACGAATGACACAAGACGCAAGATAGAGTTTTTTGACGGCCCGGTTGCGTATGGCGAGAAGATGATAGCCCTCTTCGGAATGCGTTCGGACAAGGCGCTTACACTCTTCAATCAAATAGTGGGCGTGAAAGTGTTGGACGATCTAGACAGTTTCATCCGTACGAATATGCTCGAGGAAGTGCCGGCTGAGGAAAAGTACCAGGAACTAAAGGACAACTTCCAAAATCTGATGGAGGCGAAAACCAATATCGATAAGGTGAAGGAGCAGATTGCCCAACTGGAACCTATCAATACATTGGCAAAGGAACTGATGGCGATAGACACGCGCATAGCTGAATTGGAGCAAGAGAAGAGTGTGGTGGCCTATTGGTTTGCTGCGCGAACGGTGGATTTGTGCAACGAGGAGTTGGCGCGCTGCAAGAGCAACTTGAGAAAACTGGAAGATGAGTTGAAGGCGTTTGGAAAAGCCACGCGACTTTGACCCTTTTGGGCAAACAGGATTTGCCCCCTTTGGCTACAATATGATTGACCCTTTAAAGCCCTGGTGTTGGGGGTCAATTTTATTTTACCCTTTTAAAATTTCTCGTTTTTCTTGGACCTTAACTTTCGCATACTTTCACCATATAACTCTATGATATGAGCCGTATGTATGATGCGGTCAAGGATTGCATCGGCTATTGTCGGGTCGCCTACCATGTCATACCAGTTGGAGGATGGGTACTGCGATGTGATGATGATGGATTTCCGTTCATGCCTGTCCTCGATGATTTCAAGCAGTATGGGACGCTCCTTGGCATCAAGAGGTACAATGAACAGG
>CEAB01059746.1_pt1 | contig 147894 bp, 141 predicted proteins | sample 557651 | NCBI WGS metagenome assembly CEAB01 (sample SAMEA3182046, study PRJEB8094) | gut metagenome | biome: human; feature: gut; material: Stool; isolation source: human stools | place: Canada | collected 2011-11-15 | reverse complement strand
CCCGCCTTGCTTTCCGAAAGGAGCCGCCATGTTCCACACCCAAATGAAAAACGGCGTCACGTTCCTCACCGCCGGCGCACTGGCATCGGACGGCATCCGCCACGGTTTCTCCACCCGTCTGGGCGGCGTGTCCCCCGCCCCGTGGGACAGCCTGAATCTGGATGACCGGCGGGGCGACGACATCGCCAACGTGCAGGAGAACTTCCGCCGCCTGTGCGCCGCGCTGGACATGGATGTCCGCCGCGCCGTGCTGAGCCGTCAGATCCACCGCGACGATGTGCGCCTGGTGACGGCGGCAGACTGCGGCAAGGGCCTCTGGGTCCCCCAGGACTACGACAGTGCCGATGCCCTTATCACCGACGTGCCCGGTATCCCGCTGGTGGTGTTCTCCGCCGACTGCAATGTGATCCTGCTCCACGATCCGGTGCGCCGCGCCGTGGGGGCCGCCCACGCCGGCTGGCGGGGCACCGCCGCCGGCATCGTTGGCAAGACCGTCCGCGCCATGCAGGACGCCTTTGGCTGCGATCCCGCCCATATCCGCGCCGCCATTGGCCCCGCCATCGGGCCGTGTTGCTTTGAAACGGACAACGACGTGCCCGCCGCCCTCCGTGAGGTGCTGGGGGTGGAGGCCGAGCCCTTCATGGCGTGGAACGGACAAAAGTGGCACATCGACCTGAAGGCTGTCAACGCCCTGTGGCTGCAAAAGGCCGGCGTGCAGCATATCGACCTCTGCGGTGACTGCACCTATTGCCGCCCCGATCTGTACTGGAGCCACCGGAAAACCGGCCTGCGGCGGGGCGAGCAGGCGGCGCTGATCTCCCTGCGGGAGGTGACGCCATGAGACGGCGGCTCTTGTGTCTGCTGCTGGCGGCGCTGCTGCTCACCGCCACCGGCTGCGCCAACTGGGAGGAGCCATCCGACCCGCTGGGCGAGCTGTCGGAGTTTTACGGCGCGGAGAACGAGACGCCGGAGCCGGAGCCTCTGACCACCTTCACCCTGCCCTATTTTGCCGGAGAGAGTCTGGACCCCGTTACCACCACGGAGACGGTGCAGTCATCGGTGGGGGCCCTGCTGTATGAAAAGCTGTTCGATCTGGATGAGCACTACGTCCTCCATCCTCTGCTGGCGGACAGCTGCACCTACGATGCGGAGCAGCGGGTCTATACGCTGACACTGCGCAGCGGCGTCACCTTTTCCGACGGCTCTGCCCTGACGGCGCGGGACGTGGCGGCCACGCTGGAGCGGGCACGGCAGTCCCAGCGGTACGCCGCGCGGCTGGCGGAGGTGTCCTCCGTCCGCGCACAGGGCGACACCGTCCACATCACCATGAGCACCGATCTGGCCACGCTGGCGTGGCGGCTGGACATCCCCATTGTCAAGGCCGGCACCGAGTCGGATACCGTGCCGGTGGGTACCGGCCCCTACGTGTTCGCCGCATCGGATAGCGGCGCGTACCTGGAACAAAATCCCAGCTGGTGGCAACAGAAGGCCCTGCCGCTGCGGCGCATTGAGCTGCTGCACTGCAAGGACCGCGACACCATGCTCTACGCCTTTTCCTCCCGCGAGGTCCAGCTGCTGCCGCTGGACCTCACCGCCACCGGTGCGTCCGGCGTGTCTGTCAGCGGCGACTATACCGATGCCCCCACGTCTGTGATGCAGTTTCTGGGCTTCAACACCCGCCGTGCGCCCTTCAGCGATGCTGCACTGCGGCAGGCGGTCAGCGCAGCCGCGGACCGTCAGGCTCTGGTGGATTCCTGCCTGCTGGGCCACGGCAGCGCCGCCCAGTTCCCTCTCTCCCCCGCCAGTGAGGAGTACCCCACGGAGCTGGAGGCGCCGTACAGCATTGCCGCGCTCCAGCAGCTGACGCAGGAAGAAGCCGGAAGCTCAAACGATGCCGCAAATGCCGGAAACACCAGTTCTGACAACGCTTCCGCAGGCATGTATGCCGGGGTATCCGTGACGCTGCTGGTCAACGAGGAAAACTCCTTCAAGGTCAGCGCCGCTCAGGAGATCGCCGCCGCGCTGAGCCGCTGCGGCCTGACGGTGACGGTGGACAGTGTGCCCTGGGAGACGTACCTCCAGCGGCTGCAGGACGGCAGCTTCGACCTGTATTACGGCGAGTGCCGCCTGACGGCGGACTGGGATATTCTGGAGCTTGTCGGCACGGAGGGTTCCCTGAATTACGGCGGCTTTTCCGATGAGGACACCGACGTTCTGCTGGCCGCCTGCCGCACGGCATCGGAGGGTCAGCGGTCGAAAGCGCTGACGGCGCTGTGGCAGGACCTGCTGGAAAAAATGCCCATCGCCCCCCTGTGCTTCAAGTCCGATTCGGTGCTGACCACCACCGGACTGGTGGAGGGCCTGACTGCCACGGAGACGGACCCCTTCTTCTCGCTGGAGCAGTGGACCGTCCACCTGGATACCCCCCAGGCGGCCAAATAATTTCCGGTTAATTTCCGGTTTTTCTTCCGGATCGGCTTCATGATGAAGACATTGAGAGAACCAAATAAAACACGCTGTGTAAAAGGCACGCCGGTCCTAAAATCGGCGTGCCTTTTCTATTCAATCAGACATATGCGCGGCGGCGCAAAGCTGCGCCGCGCTGCGAAAGGGCGGTGCCGACGGGTGATAGATACGCACAGCGGCGCGGAAGTACGCCGCGCTGTGTGGAATGACGATGGCACCCGTGCAGCGGATCAGTACTGGCGGACCACGGCGGTCACTTTACCCAGAATGACGGCATCATGGCCGTCGATGGGGCTGTATGCGTCGTTCTCCGGCAGAAGCCAGACCTGTCCGTTACGGCGGCTGAGCCGCTTCACTGTGGCCTCCTCCCCCAGCAGGGCCACCACGATCTCGCCGTTATGGGCCTCCGGCTGCTGGTGCACCACCACCAGATCACCGGGCAGGATGCCGGCATTCAGCATGGACTCACCCCGCACCCGCAGGGCAAAATACTCCCCCTCCCGTCCGTTGGTGTCGAAGGTCAGGTAGTCCTCGATGCACTCCTGAGCCAGGATGGGTGCGCCGGCGGCCACCGTGCCCACGATGGGGACGCGGCCCGCGGGCATCTCCGGCTCCGCAGGGGCAGAGTGGGACGCAGACGCAGTCGGTGCGGCGGGCGCTGCGCCCTCCAGCGGCGTCAGCGTCAGGGCGCGGCCCTTGCCGGCCCCCTTGGTCAGGACGCCCATCTCCTCCATATGCTTCAAATGAAAGTGTACCGTGGACGGTGAGCGCAGGCCCACCGCCTCCCCGATCTCGCGGACGGAGGGCGGATAGCCCTGCTGCCGCGTGGTCTCGGCGATATAGTCATAGATCTTCTGCTGCATTTTAGTCAGCTTCGCCATGTGGATACCCCTTTCTCCGCGACGGCTGATAGTTGTAAATATAGTGTACCACAGGTTTTTGCGGATTGCAACATTTGTTCTATCATTTTTTCGGTAATATGGAGAAAAAATCTGCCGTCACCCCTTGCATTGGCGGTTGTATTATGGTAAAATCGTTTGTACTGTGAATTATGTGCCCTGCGGCACGGAATAGATGTGGAGGTTCCCGTTATGCTGATTTTCGTTACCATTCTGCAGCTGCTGGCTGCTTTGATCCTGATCGCCATCGTGCTGTTCCAGTCCGGTAAGAGCCAGGGCCTGTCCGGCGCTATCGGCGGCATCGCCGACAGCTACATGGCCAAGTCCAAGGCCAAGAGCATCGATGCCAAGCTGGCTAAGGCCACCAAGTGGGTGGGCGCCATCTTCGTGGTGCTGACGCTGGTCATCAACTGTATGCTGGCCGCCGCTGCGTAAGGCTAAAGTGAATCAACCCCTCCCGAGGCTGTCGCTTCGGGAGGGTTTTTTATTTTACACTGTGGTAGGTCACGCCGGACTCCGGCGTGACCCCCTTCAGGGTCAGCAGCTCCGACACGGTGACGAACACGTAACCCTGCTCCTGCAGGTGGGGCACGGCGCGGAGCACCGCATCCACCGTGTTCTGGTAGCGGTCGTGGAGAAGCACAATGTCGCCGTCGGACACCTGACGGTAGATGATATCCAGGATCTTATCAGCATCCTTGCTCTTCCAGTCCTCGGTGTCCACCGACCAGTTCACCAGCGGCACGGATAGGGCGGCCGCCTCCCGGTCGGTACACAGGCCGTAGGGCGGGCGCACCCAGTAGTCCCCCTTCCCCAGCAGCCGGCGCAGCAGGTCGTCGTTTTTTTGCAGGTCGGCCAGTGCCTGCGCGCAGGTCAGGCTGTCCATCTGTGGGTGGTCGTAGGAATGGTTTCCCACCTGATGCCCCTCGGCGGCGATACGCCGGACGATGTCCGGATCCTTCACCGTCTGGCAGCCCACCACGAAGAAGGTGGCACGGGCGCCGTATTCCGCCAGACCGTCCAGCAGGCGGGGCGTGCAGCGGGGCGAGGGGCCATCGTCAAAGGTGAGGGCCACGTATTTTGGGGCGCTGGGGTCGGCATCCGTCGGGGTATCCGCAGAGACGGCAGGGGTCACCGCGTGAGGCACGGCGGGGTCGTAGGAGCTGGGGACGGTGCAGGCAGGCAGCAGGATCACTGCGGCCCATGCGGCCAGTGCGGTGCGGAGGAGCTTCTTCATCAAATCACCGGTGGCAGTATATGCGCGGGGTAGGGCTGGGTATGACGGGGTGGCTGCGGCGGTTACTGTATGTAGCCGGTCAGGTCCACGACTACCTCGTCGCCGGTGAACACCATACTGCCGTCCTGCTCCTCCAGCACGTCGAACTCCAGCGTCCATTGGGCCGCGTCCTCGAGGCCGGTCATGTCGTCGCGGTCGTAGGTATAGGTGGTGCCGGAATCCCAATCCGTGATCTCGGCGGGAGATGCAAGATCCACGAAATAGCCGTCGCTGTCGTAGGCCACCAGATAGGGTGGGTAATAGGTGTCGGGCTCCAGACCCTCCACGATGATCATAATGCGCTGGCCGCTGGTCCCCACCTCAGTGACTGTGCCGGTCTGGCCCATCAGCTCAAAGGCACAGCCAAACCGGTAGGTATCGGTGGGGTCGGTGATCTCTGTGGCGGGTTCGACAGACCAGCCGGGCTCTGGCTCTGGCTCGGAGGTGTAGCTGAGGTGGGTCTGGCAGGAGCCTATCAGCGAAATGAGGACGCTGACGGCCGCGACGATCAGGACCACTGTCCTTCCGCGGCTCTGCGTATTCATACCGCTCACATGGTTTACGGTGTGGTTGGCGCTGTTCTTGGTGTTCTCCCCCTCCTGTGCGCGGGCGCTGCCGGACCCGGTGTGGGCGGCTTTCTCACGGGAGCCGCGGCGGGTCTGATCCTCATAGCAGGTCTTTTCCTCGTAGCAGACCTTGCCGCGGCGGGGCGGGATGGACTGCTCCTCCACGAAGTGGACGGTGCCATCGGAGTCCACCCGCTCGCGGTGGGGCGGACGGTTATAGGCGCCGCACTTGGGGCACATGTCCTGTTTGTTGTAATCGTATATGCGGCCGCAGGACCGGCAGCGGATGGTTGCCATGGCAAGCCCTCCCTTTCTCCGTTTTCAGCCCTATTATACAGGCAGATGGGGGTATTTGTCCATCAACTTCAGGTTGCGCGGTCAAATTTTCCGGCGCAACCTGAAGTGGCGGCGCGAAAAAACGCCCTTTCCCATAGCCGAGGCCATGGGAAAGGGCGTTTTGGCAGTTTAGACTTCGCTTATTTCACCAGCTCGATGACAGCGGTCTCCGCAGCGTCACCGCGGCGGATGCCGGTGCGAATGATGCGGGTGTAGCCGCCGTTGCGTTCTGCGTAGCTGGGAGCCAGCTCCTTGAACAGCTTGTTGGCCACGTCTTCGCGGGTGATGAAGCTCAGCGCCTGACGGTAAGCAGCCAGATCGCCCTTCTTGCCGAGGGTGATCATCTTCTCGGCCATGGGCTTGATCTCCTTGGCACGGGTGATGGTAGTCTCCATACGGCCCTTGTCCAGGAAATCGGTGACCTGCTGACGGAGCATCGCCATACGCTGATCGGTAGTCTTACCGAGCTTACGAGTTCCGGGCATTTCTGTTTCCTCCTTGTCAGGATATGCGCGAGAAGCGCAGATCAGTTAGTTGTTGTCCTCGCTGGCCAGGGACAAACCCATCATGGCCAGCTTGTTGATAACTTCCTCCAGGGACTTGCGTCCCAGATTGCGGACCTTCATCATCTCGTCCTCGGTCTTGGAGATCAAGTCCTCGACGGTGTTGATGTTGGCGCGCTTGAGGCAGTTGAAGCTGCGGACGGACAGATCCAGCTCCTCGATGGTCAGTTCCAGCATCTTGTCCTTAGAATCAGCGGCCTTTTCCACCACGGTGGACTTGTCGCCCAGCGTGTCGGACAGGTCAGTGAACAGGGCAAAGTGGTCACACAGGATCTTGGCGCCCAGAGACACCGCATCACGGGCCGTGATGGTGGTGTCCGTCCAGACCTCCAGCGTCAGCTTATCGTAGTCGCTGGAGGCGCCGACACGGGTGCTCTCCACAGTGTAGTTGACCTTGTAGACGGGGGTGTAGATGCTGTCGATGGGGATCACACCGATCACATTGGGACGGAGCGCCTTGTTGCGGTCCGCGGACACGTAGCCGCGGCCGTGGCTCAGCGTGATCTCCATGCTCAGCGTGGCGCCCACGTCCAGAGTAGCCAGATGAAGCTCGGGGTTCAGGACCTCCACTTCACCGTCGCTCTTGATGTCGCCGGCTGTCACTTCGCAGGGGCCGGTGGCCTCGATAAAGACCGTTTTGCCGCCCTCGCAGTACAGCTTGGTCAACAGATTCTTCACGTTCAGAACGATCTCCGTCACATCCTCCTTCACACCGGGGATGGTGGAAAACTCGTGCTGCACACCGGCAATTTTGATGCTGGTGGCCGCCGTGCCGGGGAGAGACGAGAGCATAATACGCCGCAGCGCATTACCCAAGGTCGTTCCGTAACCGCGCTCCAGGGGTTCGATCACATATTTTCCATAGGAAGCGTCGCCGGGTGTTTCGATACACTCGATCTGGGGCTTCTCAATTTCGATCATGCAGTACCCTCCTTCATTCTTTTGGCGGAGCGGCCTGGAGGGCCGCATCCTATTTGGTTCCAGTGCTTCGTGAGGGTTTGAACCCTATTACTTGGAGTACAACTCGACGATCAGATGCTCCTCGATGGGCATGTCGATGTCCTCGCGGGCGGGCATGGTGACAACAGTACCCTTCAGGGCGTTCTTGTCACGCTCCAGCCACTTGGGGACGTTGACCATGGGCGCATCCTCAGCAGTCAGACGCTTGAAAGCCACGGAAGAGCGGCTGCTCTCCTTGACCTCGATCACATCGCCCACGCGCACCAGGTAGGAGGGGATGTTGACCTTGTGGCCATTGACAGTGAAATGGGCGTGGTTCACCAGCTGACGGGCCTCACGGCGGGTCATGGCGAAGCCCAGACGGTACACCACGTTGTCCAGACGGCGCTCTACCAGGCTCAGCAGGTTCTCGCCGGTCTTGCCGGGCATGGCGGAAGCCTTCTCATAGTAAGCATGGAACTGCTTCTCCAGAATGCCGTAGACGAACTTGACCTTCTGCTTCTCGTTGAGCTGGATGGCGTACTCGCTCTTCTTCTTTCTCATCTGGCCGCCGGGGTTGCGCTTCGTCTCCTTCTTGGAGTAACCCATGACGGTAGGAGAAATACCCAGCGCCTTGCAACGCTTGGCGATAGGCTGCATATTCTTAGCCATGATTTATTAATCCTCCTTCTTCCGATTACACGCGACGACGCTTGGGGGGGCGGCATCCGTTGTGGGGGATAGGGGTGACGTCCTTGATCATCGTCACTTCCAGACCCACCGCCTGCAGGGCGCGGATGGCGGCCTCACGGCCCTGGCCAGGGCCCTTCACGAAGACCTCCACGGTCTTCAGACCGTGCTCCATCGCTGCCTTGGCCGCAGTCTCAGCTGCGCTCTGGGCGGCGAAGGGAGTGGACTTCTTGCTGCCGCGGAAACCCAGACCACCGGAGGAGGCCCAGGACAGAGCGTTGCCCTGAGCATCGGTGACGGTCACCATGGTGTTGTTGAAGGAAGAACGGATATGGACCTGACCCTTCTCGACGTTCTTCTTTTCACGACGACGGCGAATGACCTTCTTGCCTTTTACATTGTTAGCTGCCATGATCTATTCCTCCTTCCTTTACTTCTTCTTGTTAGCGATAGTCTTCTTGGGGCCTTTGCGAGTGCGTGCGTTGGTCTTGCTGCGCTGACCGCGAACGGGCAGGCCACGACGATGGCGCATGCCGCGATAGCAGCCGATTTCAGTCAGACGCTTGATGTCAAGCGCCACTTGACGACGCAGATCACCCTCGACCACATAGGACTGGTCAATGGCCTCACGCAGCTTCGCTTCGTCGGCCTCGGTCAGATCCTTTACGCGAGTGTCGGGGTTGATGCCTGTCTGCGCAAGGATGTCCTGCGCACTTTTTCTTCCAATACCATAGATATAAGTCAAACCGATCTCGATTCGCTTATCCTTGGGCAGGTCAATACCGGCAATACGTGCCATAACTTAGAGCACCTCCACTTTCTACTTAGCCCTGTCTCTGCTTATGCTTGGGATTCTCGCAAATCACCATTACGCGGCCTTTGCGGCGGATCACTTTGCACTTCTCGCACATGGGCTTCACGGACGGTCTTACTTTCATTTTGATAAACCTCCTACTTACTGCGCCAGGTAATCCGGCCACGGGTCAGATCGTAAGGAGACATTTCCACTGTCACCTTGTCGCCGGGCAGAATCCTGATGAAATTCATTCTGAGCTTTCCGGAAATATGCGCTAATATCGTGTGTCCATTTCCAATGTCAACTTGGAATGTGGTGTTGGGCAGGGACTCGACGACCACGCCCTCGACTTCGATCATATCGGATTTTGCCAAGTGCTATCCCTCCTGGTCTTGATTACCGCCGCTTAACGCGGCTATGGCTTTACGAAGCTCACTATTTGTGATTTTTTCGCTGCTTCTGATCTTTTCAGCCACCAGACTGTGACTCTCCCCCACCAGCGCCACATGCTTGCGGCGCTTGCGCTTGGGATTCTCCAGCCGGCGCTGTTTCCCGTCAGCCAGCAGGAGGAAGTCCCCTTCTGTCGCAAGGACGAAGAAGAGGCTTCCTGTGTCTCTGCCGGCGACTGATCTGACAATGTTTGATTTGGCTATGTCCATCTCACACCAACGATTTCTCCGGGTCCGTCAGAAGCTCCGGCTCTCCGGCGGTGATCAGGAGTGAGTTTTCATAGTGGGCGGCATTCTTGCCGTCCGCCGTCTTCACGGTCCAGCCGTCCGGCATCTGCTTGATGGCGGCGCTGCCCGCGTTGACCATAGGCTCCACGGCGATGGTCATGCCCCGCAGAAGACGGGGACCATGGCCGGGATTGCCGAAGTTGGGCACCTCCGGCGGCTCGTGCATCCTTCGGCCGATGCCGTGACCGACATACTCCCGAACAACGCTGAAGCCGTTGGCTTCCACGTAAGCCTGCACCGCAGCGGAAATATCCGACAGACGGTAGCCCTCTCTGGCATACTTGATGCCCTCGAAGAAGCTCTGCTGCGTGACTCGGATCAGCCGCATGGCCTCGTCGGACACCTGCCCGCAGGGGTAGGTGCCGGCGCAGTCGCCATGGAAGCCGCCGATAAACGCGCCCACGTCCACGCTGACGATGTCGCCCTCCTTCAGCACCCGCTTGCCGGGGATACCGTGGATGATCTCATCGTTGACGGAGACGCACACGCTGGCCGGATAGCCGTTGTAGTGCAGGAACGAGGGCGTGGCGCCCTGCTCCGTGATGAACTGGAACACAGCCTTATCGATTTGCTGCGTTGTGACGCCGGGTCTTACCATATCCCGTGCCAAGGCACGGGCAGCCGCGGTAATTTTGCCAGCCCGGCGCATCAACTCGATCTCGTGCGCAGATTTTAATGTGATCATGCTTCTGCCCCTAACGCACGGAGGATCAACTGGGTGGTGCCGGCCACGGTGGGCTGGTCCTCCACAGTTTTCAGGATCCCGCGGGATTCATAGAAGTCCTTGAGGGGTTCCGTCTCTTTATGATAGACCGCGAGACGGTCTTTGACCGTTTCGGGATCATCATCCTTGCGCTGCTTGAGTGCGCCGCCGCAGACATCGCACACACCTTCCTTTTTGGGAGGGATGTTGACGATGTGGTAGCTGGCGCCGCAGCTCTCACAGACACGGCGGCCGCCCATCCGCTTGATGATCTTCTCATCAGGGATCTCGATGGCCACCACGGCGTCGAATCTGATACCTGCCTGCTCCAGCGCCTCGGCCTGGGCGATGGTGCGGGGCACCCCGTCCAAAATGTAGCCATTGGCGCAGTCAGGCTCCTGCAGACGCTCGCTGATGATGCCGATGATGACCTCATCGGGCACCAGCTTGCCTGCGTCCATGTACTCCTTGGCCTTCAGGCCGGTGGGAGTTCCGTTCTTCACAGCTGCACGCAGGATATTACCGGTCGAGATGGTGGGAATACCCAGCGTCTTCTTGATAATGTCCGCCTGTGTGCCCTTGCCGGCACCAGGAGCGCCTAAAAGGATCAGTTTCATGATACACCTCTTATTCCAGGAAGCCCTTGTACTGACGCATCAGCATCTGGGATTCCAGTGCCTGCACCGTCTCCAGCGCAACACCCACCACGATGATGACGGAGGTACCGCCGATGGACAGGGACGATACGTTCACGATCTTGCCGATCAGCAGGGGCAGGATCGCCACGACGCCCAGGTAGATGGCGCCGAACAGCGTGACCTTGTTGAGGACCTTCTTGATGAAGTCCGCGGTAGGCTTGCCCGGACGGAAGCCGGGGATAAAGCCGCCGTTCTTCTTCAGGTTGTTGGAGATCTCAACAGGGTTGAACTGGATGGTGGCATAGAAGTAGCTGAAAGCGATGATCATCAGGAAGTAGACGATCATGTACAGCACGCTCTTGCTGTCCACTGCGTTGACCAGCGCGTAGCCGAAGGTTCCCTTCTCGGGAGCGGGCAGGAATGCCGCCACCGTGGGAATGATCATGGCGATGGACTGAGCGAAGATGATGGGCAGAACACCGGACATGTTCACCTTCATGGGCAGCGTAGAGCTCTGGCCGCCATACATCTTGCGGCCCACCTGACGCTTGGCGTACTGCACGGGGATGCGGCGCTCCGCACCGTTGACCCACGTGATCAGGACGATCAGGGCCAGGATACCCAGCACCACCAGGACGGCCATCCACCAGGTCATGGTACCGCTGCGCAGGGAGCTGCCCATGCTGCCGACCATGCTGGGCACACGGGACAGGATGCCGGCGAACAGGATGATGGAGATACCGTTGCCGATACCGAACTCGGTGATCTGCTCACCCATCCACATGACAAAGGAAGAGCCGGCGATGAAAGAGATAATGATGACCAGAGCGACCCAAACGCCGGAGCCGGTCAGGATACCGTAGTTCTTCATCAGCACGTAGTAGCCCCAGCCCTGCAGGATGGCGATAGCCACCGTGGCATAACGGGTGATGGACTGGATCTTCTTCTTTCCTTCCTCGCCGCCGTCGCGGGCCATGCGCTCCAGCGCAGGGATGGCGATGGTCAGCAGCTGGATGATGATGGAGCTGTTGATATAGGGCTGGACGCCCAGCGCGAACACCGTGGCATTCGCAAACGCGCCGCCGGACATGACGTTGTACAGGCCCAGCACCGTGGTGCTCAGCTGGTTCAGGTACTCGCCCAGCAGCTCCGTGTTCACGTAGGGAACAGGGATGGCGTTGCCGATGCGGAAGATCAGCAGCATCAGAGCGGTGAACACGATCTTCTTCCGAAGCTCAGGGATCGCCCATGCCTTTTTGATCGTCTGGATCACTTAGATCACCTCTGCCTTTCCACCAGCTGCTTCGATCGCTTCCTTAGCAGCCTGGGAGAAAGCAGCGGCCTGCACGGTCACCTTCTTGGTAACTTTGCCGTTACCGAGGACCTTGTAGCCGTACTCGCACTTGCTCAGGATACCCTTTGCAAGCAGGGCTTCAGCGGTGACGATCTCGCCGTCCTCAAACTTGTTGAGGGCGCTCAGGTTGATGATTTCCAGGGGCTTGGCAAAAATGTTGTTGAAACCGCGCTTGGGGATGCGGCGTGCCAGAGGCATCTGGCCGCCTTCAAAGCCGATGCGGGTGCCGCCGCCGGAGCGGGCTTTCTGACCCTTGTGGCCGCGGCCTGCGGTCTTGCCGTTGCCGGAGCCGTGTCCACGGCCCTTGCGGTAGGCTTCCTTGGTGGAGCCGGCGGCGGGAGACAGTTCATTCAGTTTCATGCTCTCGCACCTCCTTATTCTACTTCGGTCACCTGAAGCAGGTAACCGATCTTTGCGACCTTGCCGCGGGTCTGAGCGTTGTCAGGCTGCACGGTGGTGTCGCCGATCTTACGCAGGCCCAGAGAGTTGGCAGTGGCGATGTGCTTTTCCAGTCTGCCGTTGAGGCTCTTTACGAGCTGGATCTTCAGATTAGCCATGTTCTCTCCTCCTTAACCCACGATCTCGTCCACGCTCTTGCCGCGGGTGCGGGCGACCTCTTCCGGGGTACGCAGAGCCTTCAGGCCCTCAAAGGTGGCGGCTACCACGTTCACGGCGGTGTTGGAACGCAGGCACTTGGTACGGATATCCTTGATACCGGCAGCTTCCATGATGATACGCACGGGGCCGCCGGCGATCACGCCGGTACCGGGAGCGGCGGGCTTCATCAGCACGCGGCCTGCACCGGCCTCGCCGATGATCTCGTGGGGAATGGTGCTGCCGGACAGGGAAATGGTGATCATGTTCTTCTTGGCATCCTCGATGCCCTTGCGGATGGCCTCGGGCACCTCGGCGGCCTTACCCAGGCCAAAGCCGACCTTGCCCTTGCCGTCGCCCACCACCATCAGGGCGGAGAACTTCATGACACGACCACCCTTAACGGTCTTGGATACGCGGTTGGTAGCGACTACTTTCTCAATGTACTCGCTCTGCTCTCTTTCAAATCTTGCCATTGATAAGTCCTCCTTCCTTAGAATTCCAGGCCGCCCTCACGGGCGCCTTCAGCCAGCTCGGCCACGCGGCCGTGGTACACGTAACCACCGCGGTCGAACACGACCTGGTCGATGCCCTTGGCCTTGCAGCGCTCGGCCACCAGCTTGCCCACGGCGCGGGCAGCAGTCTTGTTGCCGCCGTTGCCCTCGATCTCCTTATCCAGAGAGGAAGCGGACACCAGGGTGTTGCCGGCCACATCGTCGATGACCTGGGCATAGATGTTCTTCTCGCTGCGGAACACGTTCAGACGGGGACGCTCGGGAGTGCCGGACAGCTTGGCACGGACTCTCTTATGGCGCTTCAGACGCTGCGCGTTGGTATCGGGTCTCTTAATCATATCGGCACACCTCCTTACTTCTTGGCACCGGTCTTACCGACCTTGCGGCGGATGACTTCGTCAACATACTTGATGCCCTTGCCCTTATAAGGTTCGGGAGGACGCTTCTCGCGGACTTCCGCCGCGAACTGGCCCACCTTCTGCTTGTCGGGACCGGAAATCACAACCTTGTTGGGAGCGGGAACGTCAATGGTGATACCGTCGATCTCGGGCACCTTCACGGGGTGAGAGTAGCCCAGGTTCATGACCAGCTCCTTGCCTTCCTTGGCGGCACGGTAGCCGACACCGTTGATCTCCAGCTCCTTCTTGAAGCCTTCGCTGACGCCAACGACCATGTTGTGCAGCAGAGCGCGGGTCATGCCGTGCAGTGCGCAGTGCAGCTTGTCGTCGGAGGGGCGCTTGACGTGGATGACGTTACCGTCCTGCTCCAGGATCATCTCGGGGCGCAGAGCCTGCACCAGAGTGCCCTTGGGGCCCTTGACGGTGACGACGTTGTTCTCCGCAATGGTGACTTCCACACCGGCGGGAACGGTAATGGGCATTCTACCAATTCTCGACATTGTTCAAATACCTCCTTACCATACGAATGCAAGGACTTCGCCGCCGACGTGAGCCGCGCGAGCAGCCTTGTCGGTCATGACGCCCTTGGAAGTGGATACGATCGCAATACCAAGGCCACGCAGCACGCGGGGCAGCTCGTCGGCGCCCACATAGACGCGCAGGCCGGGCTTGGACACGCGGCGCAGGCCGGAGATAACCTTCTCCTTGCCGGCGTTGTACTTCAGGGTGATGCGGATGGTGCCCTGAGTACCGTCGTCAACGACCTGGAAGGACTTGATGTAGCCCTCGTCCAGCAGGATCTGAGCGATGCTCTTCTTCATGTTGGAAGCGGGAACATCCACGGTCTCGTGCTTGGCATTGTTGGCGTTGCGGATACGGGTGAGCATATCGGCAACAGGATCAGTGATGTGCATACTTGTAGTTCCTCCTATTTTAGAGTTACAGGCAGATGCCTGTTGAGGCAGCGAGGTATCACTGATAATTTAGTCCGTCGGCCCTCACGACGCCGATGTTTAATTACCAGTGACCTTTCGCCATCCTATAATATTACCGGGAGCCTTGCGGCTCTTAGGTACGTTGGGTCGGCGGGAAGCAGTTCTCCCGCCTGCTCCTGGTGAAGATTTTTTCGTCAGACGAGACGAAGCGGCGCCGCTGTACTCTTGTACAGCAAAGAGCTTCCACGAAGTATGACGGAAAAAGATTTACCAGGAAGCCTTGCGGACACCGGGGATCTCGCCCTTGTACGCCAGCGTGCGGAAGCAGATACGGCACACGCCGTAGTCACGCAGGTAGGCGTGGGGACGGCCGCACAGCTTGCAGCGGTTGTACTTACGGGTGGAGAATTTTGCAGGCGCCTGCTGCTTCAGGATCATAGACTTTTTAGCCATTTCGTTCTCCTCCTAATCAGCGTTCAAAGGGAGCGCCGACCAGAGTCAGCAGCTCGCGGGCTTCTTCATCGGTCTGGGCGGTGGTGCAGATGACCACATCCATGCCGCGGATCTTGTCGATCTTATCGTACTCGATCTCGGGGAAGATCAGCTGCTCCTTGATGCCCAGGGCATAGTTGCCGCGGCCATCGAAGGCGTTGGCGCTGATGCCGCGGAAGTCACGGACACGGGGCAGAGCCACGTTGAACAGACGATCCAGGAACTCCCACATCTTGTCGCCGCGCAGCGTGACCTTGGCGCCCACGGGCATGCCCTCACGCAGCTTGAAGTTTGCAACGGACTTCTTGGCGATGGTGATGATGGCCTTCTGGCCGGTGATGGTGGCCAGATCGCTGCACACAGCGTCCAGGACCTTGGCGTTCTCACGAGCCTCACCGCAGCCCACGTTCACGACGACCTTGTCGATCTTGGGGATCTGCATGGTGGACTTGTAGCCGAACTTCTTGAAGAGAGCGGGAGCCACTTCTTCGGTATACTTAACTTTCAGACGTGCCATTTACAACCTCTCTCCTTTCTCACAGGGCGGCGCCGCAGTGCTTGCACACGCGGACTTTCTTGCCGTCCTTGATCTCATAGGCCACGCGGGTGGGCTTGTCGCACTTGGGGCAGACCACCTGGACCTTGCTGGCGTAGATGGCCGCCTCGCGCTTGACGATACCGCCCTCTTCACCCTGCTTGCGGGGCTTGATGTGGCAGGTCACCACGTTGATGCCCTCCACCACGACCTTGCGCTCGCTGGGGACAGTGCCCAGCACCTTGCCGGACTTGCCCTTGTCCTTGCCGGACAGAACAACGACCTTGTCGTTCTTCTTGATCTTCAGACTATTCATGTGACCGGCCCTCCTTAAATTACTTCGGGAGCCAGGGACAGGATCTTCATGTAATCCTTGTCGCGCAGCTCACGAGCAACCGGCCCAAAGATACGGGTACCTCTGGGGTTCTTATCGTCCTTGATGAGGACGGCGGCGTTGTCGTCGAAACGGACGTAAGTGCCGTCGGCGCGGCGGACGCCCTTGGCGGAGCGAACGATAACGGCCTTGACGACCTCGCCCTTCTTCACCTGGCCGCCGGGGGTGCTCTTGCGGACGGAAGCAACGATCACATCGCCGATGTTGCCGTACTTACGCTTGGAGCCGCCCAGAACGCGGATGCACTTGATCTCCTTGGCGCCGGTATTATCGGCAACCTTCAGATAGGACTCTTGCTGAATCATACTTGCGGCACCTCCTTACTTAGCCTTCTCGACGATCTCGACCACGCGCCAACGCTTGTCCTTGGACAGGGGGCGGGTCTCCATCACCTTCACGATGTCGCCAACACCGCAAGTGTTCTGCTCGTCATGAGCTTTCAGCTTGTAGGTGCGGCCGACGATCTTCTTATACAGAGGATGGGCGACGCGGTCTTCAATAGCGACGACCACGGTCTTGTCCATCTTATCGGAAACGACCTTGCCGACTCTGGTCTTGCGGGAGGAAATTCTCTTCTCTTCCATTTTACTTCTCCTCCTTTTCACGGATAACGGTCTTCACGCGGGCGATATCGCGCTTCGTCTCGGCGATCTTGAGAGGATTGTCCAGCTGATTGGTTGCGTGCTGCATACGCAGGAAGAACAGATCCTTCTTCAGGGAGTCCAGCTTCTCGTTGAGCTGCTCCACGGTCATTGCACGTACTTCAGTTGCCTTCATCTCATTCACCTACTTCCTGGGCTTCGAGATCCTCGCGCTTGACGATCTTCGTCTTGATGGGCAGCTTGTGGCTGGCCAGACGCAGGGCCTCGCGGGCGACCTCTTCGGAAACACCGGCGATCTCAAACATGACACGGCCGGGCTTGACTACTGCGACCCAATACTCGGGGGAACCCTTACCGGAACCCATGCGGGTCTCGGCCGGCTTCTCGGTGATGGGCTTGTCGGGGAAGATCTTGATCCAGACCTGACCGCCACGCTTGGTATAGCGGGTCATGGCGATACGGGCGGCCTCGATCTGATTGCTGGTGATCCAGCTGGGCTCCAGGGCAACCAGACCGTACTCGCCGTAGGTCACCTTATTGCCGCGCATGGCCTTGCCGGTGAGGCGGCCACGGTGTACTCTGCGGTACTTAACTCTCTTGGGCAGAAGCATTACTGAGCGCCTCCTTCTTTCTTTTCTGCGGGCTTGCGGAAGCCGCCCTCGGGACGGGGACCGCGGTTGAAGCCGCCGTTCTGGCGGTCACGGTTGAAGCCGCCGTTCTGACCATCGCGGCGGAAGCCGCCGCGGCGGTCGCCGTCACGACGGTTGCCGCGACGCTCACGACGCTCCTGATAGGGCTTGCTGGTGTCCAGGGTACGCGGGGTGGTGCGCAGAGCCTGGGACAGGATCTCGCCCTTGTAGATCCACACCTTCACGCCGATGCGGCCGAAGGTGGTGGCAGCCTCAGCAAAGCCGTAGTCGATGTCGGCGCGCAGGGTCTGCAGGGGGATGGTGCCCTCGTGATAATGCTCGGAGCCGGCGATCTCACGGCCGCCCAGACGGCCGCCGCAGTTGCACTTGATGCCCTTGGCACCGGCGCGCATGGCGCGGCCCATGGCGTTCTTCATGGCGCGGCGGTGGGAAATACGCTTCTCCAGCTGGGCGGCGATATTCTCGGCCACCAGCTGAGCGTCCATATCGGGGTTGCGGACCTCAACGATGTTCAGCTTCACGGTCTTGCCGATCAGCTTCTCCACGTCCTTGCGGTACTGCTCGATCTGCTCACCGCCCTTGCCGATGACCACGCCGGGACGGGCCACGTGCAGGTAGATGGTGACGACCTCGTTGCTGCGCTCGATCTCGATCTTGGAGACGCCGGCAGCGAACAGCAGCTTCTTCAGGTACACACGGATCTTGTGGTCCTCGACCAGCAGGTCGCCGACCTTCTCGTTACTGGCATACCAGCGGGAATCCCAGTCTTTGATGACGCCCACGCGCATGCCATGGGGATTGACTTTCTGACCCATTTAACTGTTCCTCCCTTTCTTAGTCTCTCTCGGCGACGGCCAGCGTCACGTGAGAGGTTCTCTTGTTGATGCGATAGGCGCGGCCCTGTGCCCGAGGCATCATGCGCTTGAGGATGGGGCCGGGGGTGGCGAACACCTGAGTGACCACCAGCTTGTCCGGGTCCATGCTGAAGTTGTTCTCAGCATTGGCGCAGGCGCTCTTGAGCAGCTTCACCAGCGGCTCGGAGGCGGACTTGGGGGTGTTCATCAGGATGGCCATAGCAGTCTTGGCATCCTTGCCGCGGATCAGATCGCAGACGATCTGGACCTTGCGGGGAGAGATGCGGACGTATCTCAGATATGCTTTCGCTTCCATATTACTCTGCATCCTCCTTTTACGCTTTCTTGGTGTGGCCGCGGAAGGTACGAGTGGGCGCGAACTCGCCCAGCTTGTGACCCACCATGTCCTCCTGCACGTAGACAGGCACATGACGGCGGCCGTCGTGGACAGCGATGGTATGGCCGACGAAGGCGGGGAAGATGGTGGAGCTGCGGCTCCAGGTCTTCAGCACGTTCTTCTCGCCCTTGGCGTTCATTTCTTCGACCCGCTTCAGCAGCTCAGGGGCAACATACGGGCCTTTTTTGATAGATCTGCTCATATTTCTTTTGCCTCCTTTACTTCACGTTGCGACGCTTGACAATGAACTTGTCGGTGGGATTCTTCTTCTTGCGGGTCTTGTAACCCAGAGCCGGCTTGCCCCAAGGAGTGACAGGGCCGGGACGGCCCACGGGGGACTTGCCTTCACCACCGCCGTGGGGGTGGTCGCAGGGGTTCATGACGGAACCGCGGACGGTGGGACGCCAACCCATGTGACGCTTGCGGCCGGCCTTACCGATCTGGATGTTCTCATGCTCCAGATTGCCGACCTGGCCAATGCAGGCGGTGCAGTTGGTGCGGATGATGCGGACCTCGCCGGAGGGCATACGGATCTGGGCGTTGGCGCCCTCCTTAGCCATCAGCTGCGCGTAGGCGCCGGCGGAACGAACCAGCTGGGCGCCCTTGCCGGGGTGCATCTCGATGTTGTGGATCACAGTACCAACGGGGATGTTGGCGATGGGCAGGCAGTTGCCGGGCTTGATGTCGGCAGCGGCGCTGGACAGCACCTTGTCACCGGCGGTCAGGCCGACGGGAGCGATGATGTAGCGCTTCTCGCCATCCTCATACTGCACCAGCGCGATGTTGGCGCTGCGGTTGGGATCGTACTCCAGACGCAGGACAGTGGCTTCCATATCCACCTTGTCGCGCTTGAAGTCGATGACGCGGTACTTGCGCTTCTCGCCGCCGCCGCGATGGCGGACGGTGATGCGGCCGTAGCTGTTGCGACCAGCGTTCTTCTTCAGCACCTCGGTCAGGCTGGACTCGGGCTTGGCGTGCTTATCGATGCCGTCGAAGCCGGAGACAGTCATGTGCCGGCGGGAAGGGGTGGTCGGCTTAAAAGTTTTGATAGACATTCTCTACACTCCCTTCTCTTACACCATACCCTCGAAGAACTCGATGGTCTTGGAATCGTCAGTCAGCTGGACATAAGCCTTTTTCCAGCTCTTGCGCTGGCCGGGACGGCCGGCGCCCATGCGCTTGGTCTTGCCATCGTAGTTGATGGTGTTGACCTTGGCGACCTTCACGCCGAAGATCTTCTCCACAGCGTTCTTGATCTCGATCTTGCCGGCGGTGGGAGCCACTTCAAAGACGTACTTCTTTTCGGAAGTAGCGGCCATGGAGCGCTCGGTAATGACCGGACGGATGATGATGTCGTATACGTTAGCCATTATGCGAACACCTCCTCGATTACTGCGAGGGCTTCCTTATCCAGCACCAGATACTTGGCGTTCAGAATGTCATAGACATTGATCAGGTTTGCCATGGAAGTAACGACGCCGGGGATGTTGCGGGCGCTCTTGACGATGACCTCGTCCTTGGCGGGGGTGACCACCAGAGACTTGCCGTCAGCCTTGACGGCGGTCAGGAAAGCGCGGAAGCCCTTGGTCTTGATGCTGTCCATCTTGATGCTGTCGATGACGATGATCTCGCCGGCAGCAGCCTTGGCGGACAGAGCGGATTTCATAGCCAGTCTCTTGACCTTCTTGTTCAGAACGTAAGAGTAGCTGCGGGGCTTGGGGGCGAACACGATGCCGCCGTGGGTCCACTGGGGAGCACGGGTGCTGCCCTGACGGGCGTGACCGGTGCCCTTCTGGCGCCAGGGCTTCTTGCCGCCGCCGGAGACCTCGGCGCGGGTCAGAGCGCTCTGGGTGCCCTGACGGCAGTTGGCCAGATGGTTCTTCACCACTTCATGGACAACAGCGGTGTTCGGCTCGATGCCGAAAATGCCGTCGTTCAGTTCAACAGTACCGACCTCAGCGCCGGCCATGTTCAAAACTTTGATGGTAGACATATCCTTAAGCACTCCTTTCCTTACTTAGTACGGGCGGAAGCCTTCTGCGGGTTACGACCGGAAGCCTTCTGCGGGTTGTTGCTGATGCCGCTGTCAGCGTGCTTGATGCGGTGGGTCTTAACGGTGCTCTTGATGAGGACCAGACCGCCCTTGGGGCCGGGAACGGCGCCGCGCACAGCGATGAGATTCAGCTCGGGATCGACCTTGACGATGTCCAGGTTCTGGATGGTGACCTGGTCGCAGCCCATCTGGCCAGCGCCGATCTTGCCCTTGAAAATGCGGCTGGGATCGGTGGTGGAGCCCATGGAGCCGGCGTGACGGTGCACGGGGCCGCCGCCGTGGCTCATGGGAGTACGGCCGGCGTTCCAGCGCTTCACGACGCCCTGGTAGCCGTGGCCCTTGCTGGTGCCGGTGACATCCACGAAGTCGCCTTCCTTAAAGGTGTCGGCCTTCACGATGTCGCCCACGTTCAGCTCGGCGGCATTCTCCAGATCGAACTCGCGCAGGTACTTCTTGGGGGCGACGCCAGCCTTGTTCAGGTGGCCCATCTCGGGCTTGGTCAGCTTGCGCTCGGGGACATCCTCGTAGCCCAGCTGGACGGCGGCGTAGCCTTCCTTCTCGGCAGTCTTTTTCTGGACGACAGTGCAGGGGCCCGCCTCGATCACGGTGACGGGGATCACCTTGCCGTTTTCGTCGAAGATCTGAGACATACCGACTTTCTTGCCAATGATTGCCTTCATGTATGATCCTCCTTAAAGGTTATTGGTCGGCATAGATTCAATCTGCATTGGGATCAGATCGCTTGCTCTGCCGACGTAACCCCCGCCCGCCTCACGCAAGTCGGCGGACAGTCGGGTAGCAAGCAAATTGTTTGCGGGGGAATTATATAAGGTGGGTTACAGCTTGATCTCGATCTCCACACCGGCGGGCAGATCCAGAGCCATCAGCGCCTCCACGGTCTTGGGGGTGGAGTTGGTGATGTCGATCAGTCTCTTGTGGGTGCGGCGCTCGAACTGCTCACGGCTGTCCTTATACTTGTGGGTAGCGCGCAGGATGGTGACGATCTCTTTCTTGGTGGGCAGAGGGATGGGGCCGGAGACAGTGGCGCCGGTGCGCTTGGCGGTCTCGACGATCTTCTCTGCGGACTGGTCGATGACCTGATGGTCATAGGCCTTCAGACGAATGCGAATCATTTCTTTTGCCATTTGGTCTTTTCCTCCATGTTTTCGTACGGTTTTTTCTGCGTGACCTACTGCCGTACGGCGGGAAATTTCTTGTTCACCGTTCCGTGCGTATCATTCCGGCTCATAAGAAACACCGGCTTTGGGCCGGTGTCCTTCTGGCGCGGCGATCTACGCCGACGAACAGAAATCTCTCAGCCGCCCGATTATCGGACATACTCCCCGGAAGTTACCTCCTTGCGGAGCAATCTACCGGTTCATCGCATTTGTAAACGCCTCCGGGCGTGTTATGCCCATTGCGCGCGTACCGGTATATCATATAGGAAAATGCAGCCGGTGTCAAGGGGATTTTTCTATTTTGTTTACAAAATTTTCGGAGCGTTTTCGGTAGTTCTGACAAAGTTTTGATATGGGGTGCGGCGGGCCGTGACGCTCCCTCCCCTGCTGGGGTCAAGGCAGGAAAAGAGCCGCCGTAAGGCGGCTCTTTTCGGATTTTTTAGGGGCGCGGTCTTACACCCGCTTCCATTTGGCGCCGTTGGGGATGTCGGTGATCTCGATGCCCTGGGCCTTCAGCTCATCGCGGATGCGGTCGGCCTCGGCAAAATTCTTGGTCTTCTTGGCGTCGGCCCGGGCGCGGATCAGCGCCTCCACGGCGGCATCGGCCTCGCCGGACTCGCTGATGACGGTGAACTCACCGGCGGCAGGAGCCGCCGCGGCCTGCTTGCTGCGCAGCTGCGCCGCCTTCTCCAGCAGCTTCAGGCCCAGTACGGTGTCGAAGCTGTCCAGCAGGGCCAGCTTGGTCTTATCGTTGGTTTTGGCCTTCAGTACATCGTACAGCACGGTGACGGCCATGGAGGTGTTCAGGTCGTTGTCCATGGCGGCGGTGAACTTGGCCTTGTACTCGTCGAAGGCGGCCTGATCTGCCTCGCCCTCGTCCTTCAGGGCGGCGATGCGGGTCAGCAGCTTGTTGTAGGCCACGGTGGCGTTGTCCAGATTCTCCCAGGTGAACACCAGGCTCTTACGGTAGTGGCTCTGGAGGCAGAAGAAACGGTAGGCCAGGGGGTCGTAGCCCTTCTCCTCCAGCAGAGAGACGGTGAGGAACTCGCCCTTGGACTTGGACATCTTGCCGTGGTCGGTGTTCAGATGGGCCACATGGCACCAGTGAGGGCACCAGGGATGGCCCAGGTAGCTCTCGGACTGGGCGATCTCGTTGGTGTGGTGGGGGAAGGCGTTGTCCACACCGCCGCAGTGGAGATCCAGATACTCTCCGTTGTACTTCATGGAGATGCCGGAGCACTCAATGTGCCAGCCGGGATAGCCCACGCCCCACGGGGAGTCCCATTTCAGGGCCTGATCCTCGAACTTGGACTTGGTGAACCACAGGACAAAATCGTTCCTGTTGCGCTTGTTGGTGTCCTCCTCCACGCCCTCGCGGACGCCCACCGCCAGATCCTCCTCGTTGTGGTCGTTAAAGATGTAGTAGCGCTGGAGCTTGCTGGTGTCAAAGTACACATTGCCGCCGGCCACGTAGGCGTAGCCCTTCTCCAGCAGGCGGGAGATGATCTTGATATAGTCATCGATGAGGCCGGTAGCGGGCTGCACCACGTCGGGGCGCTTGATGTTCAGCTTCCGGCAGTCGGAGAAAAACGCATCGGTGTAGTACTGGGCGATCTCCATAACGGTCTTATGCTCGCGCCGAGCGCCCTTGAGCATCTTATCCTCGCCCTCGTCGGCGTCGGAGGTCAGGTGTCCCACGTCGGTGATGTTCATGACGCGGTTCACGTCATAGCCCACGTAGCGCAGGTACTTCTCCAGCACGTCCTCCATGATGTAGGAGCGCAGGTTGCCGATGTGGGCAAAGTGGTACACCGTGGGGCCGCAGGTGTACATCTCCACATGGCCGGGGGTGTGGGTCTTGAATTCCTCTTTCTTATGGGTGGCGGAATTATACAGATACATGACGATCCTCCTATGATCTACATTATAATTGTATGCGCAGAAAGCAGAACGCCTCCCATGCCCGCAGGCATGAGAGGCGAATAAAGGCTTCGCGGTTCCACTCTCGTTTATCACTCAGGTGCAGCCCATGACGCAGGCCATGCGGAGGGCATCCACAGCCCCCGCGCTCCCAGACGCACTTTCTGTCCGCAGCGGGTGAGTGGGCTTACAGCCGGCGGCCCTCTCTCTCTTGCCCCGTGGGGTGGACATACTCTTTCCGATCATCGCGCTATTCGATTGCATCCTATGGTAGCAGGATTTTCGTCCGGTGTCAAGTTATTTGATGACCTTGAACACATCGGCGTTCTTGGCGAAATACTCGATGCCGGAGTAGACGGTGGTGACCAGGATCACACCCTGGCACACATAGTTCAGCCACTGGGGGATGCCGAACAGGATCAGGCAGATGCACACCATGGTGCTGGCGGTCTTGATCTTGCCGGACCAACCGGCGGCAATGACGCGCCCCTTCTCCACAGCCACAAGGCGCATGCCGGATACGGCAAACTCCCGCAGCAGCACGATAGCCAGTACCCACGCGGCAAAGGTACCTTCCTCTACGAACCAGCAGAGTGCCGCCATCACCAGGCACTTGTCCGCCAGCGGGTCCATGAACTTGCCGAAATCGGAGATCTGGTTGTAGTGACGGGCAATGTAGCCGTCCAGCAGGTCGGTGAGGCAGGCGACGATGTAGATGCCCAGCGCCACATAGCGGCAGCCGGGGAAGCCCCAGTACAGCACCACCAGGAAAACGGGGATCATCAGCACCCGCAGGATCGTCAGTTTGTTCGCGGTCGTCATGGTATGTATCAGCCTTTCGTTGTATTCTTTCCGTATTGTAGCACGGGCGGCAGGAAATGAAAAGTGTTTTTTTACTCCGCGACCTCGCCGGTGAGCTCGCCGTCCATGGCTCCGGTGATGCGCACCGGCACGAACTCGCCCGCCTCCACCTCGTGGTCGGCGGTGAAGTAGATCCGGCCGTCGATGTCAGGGCTCTCGGCATAGCTGCGGCCCACGAACATCATGGACTGGCTGTCAAACCCGTCGCACAGCACCTCCGCCACCGTTCCCATGCGGCTGTCGTTGAAGTCGTCCATAATGCGGGACTGGACATCCACGATCAGGTCGGCGCGGCGCTCGGCCTCATCGGTGTCCACGCGGTTGAGCATCCTGGCGGCGGGGGTGCCCTCCTCGGGGGAGTAGGGGAACACGCCGGCCCGCTCGATCCGGACCTCCTGTAAAAATTCGCACAGCTCCTCGAAGGCGGCCTCGTCCTCGTAGGGCAGGCCGGTGATGAGACTGGTGCGCAGCACCAGACCGGGAATGCGGCCGCGCAGCTTCCGGAACAGAGCCAGCAGCTCCGCCTTGTCGCCGCGGCGGTTCATGGCTTTCAGCACCTTGTCGTTGCAGTGCTGGATGGGGATGTCCAGATAGGGAAGCACCTTGTCCTCGGCGGCGATGGTGTCGATCAGCTCATCGGTGAACTCGTCGGGGTACAGATAGTGCAGGCGGATCCAGCGGAAATCCATCTTGCACAACTCCCGCAGCAGCGCCGCCAGTTTCCGCTCTCCGTACAGGTCGATGCCGTAGCGGGTGATGTCCTGGGCGATGACGATGCATTCCCTGACACCGGCGTCCGACAGCTTCCGGGCCTCGGCCAGCACGTCCTCCATGCGGCGGCTGCGGTAGCGGCCCCGCAGGGACGGGATGACGCAGTAGGCGCAGCGGTTGTCGCAGCCCTCGGCGATGCGTAGGTAGGCATAGTGCCCCGGGGTGGTGAGGACGCGATCGAACTCGTCGATCATGCCATGGATATCGGCAAAGCGGCAGGGGCGGCCGCCGGCCATCAGCTCCGCCAGCGCCGGTACGATCTCGCCGTAGCTGCCGGTGCCCATGATACCGTCCACCTCCGGCAGTTCCGTCAGGATCTCCTGCTGGTAGCGCTGGGTGAGACAGCCGGTGACCAGAATTTTCTGCACCTGACCCTCCGCCTTCAGCGCCGCCACGGAGAGGATCGTGTCAATGGCCTCCTCCTTGGCGCTGTCGATGAAGCCGCAGGTGTTGATGACCACCACATCGGCGCCGGCAGGCTCCTCCTGCAGGGTGTGGCCCGCGTCGCGGCACAGGGCCATCATCTGCTCGGTATTCACCAGATTCTTGGCACAGCCAAGGGAAATAAAGGAAACTTTCACGTCTTGTTACCTCATGTTTCGTCGATCTCTTGTCCCAGCCCGTTGAGGATGGGGCGGATGTCCTGCCACGAAAAGCCGCGGCGCTGGAGGGCGGCAGCCAGGCGGCGGCTGTCCTCGGGTGTCAGCGGGCGGCCCCGCAGCTTGGCGCAGAGGAATTTTTCAATGGCTTCCTGCGGCGGGGGCAGCTGCTCCAGCGCCTCGTCCCATAGTTCTTTGGGAACGCCGCGGCGGTGCAGCTCCTGCCGGACGCGGGCAGCGCCGCAGCCCATGGCGCCGTAGTGCCGGACGATGACCCCTGCGTAGGCGGTGTCATCCACCGCCCCCAGATCCTCCAGCCAGTCCGCCGTCTCGGCGGCGTCATCCGGTGAAGCGCCCTTTTTCGTCAGGCGCTCCGTCAGTTCCTTTTTGGACAGCATGCGGCCGGAGGCCATGCTGGCGCCGCGGCGTCTGGTGTCGGAGCGGCGGGCCGCGGCCCGCAATTCCTCCAGCGTCTCCGGCGGCAGGTCAAGGCCCTGATATAAGCCAAATTGCAGAAGCTCCGCGCCGGTGATCCGGAGGAGCGTTCCATCCTCCAGATACACCAGCACGCGCTCCTGCTTGTGTTTGGAATTTTCCAGTCGCTCGATGCGCATCAGTCGGCGTCGTCGAAGTCGTCGGCGGACACGTCCACCGCACGGCCCGCAGCTTTGGCGGCGGTGCGGGACTGGGCGCCCATCAGCTTGTGGAAGTTCTCCCGGACAGCAGTCTCCAGCTTGTCCGCCTCCTCCGGATGGTCGCGGAAGTACTGCTTGGCGGCGTCGCGGCCCTGTCCCAGACGGACCTCGCCCATATTGAACCACGAGCCGCTCTTCTGCACCAGATCCAGCTTCACCGCCAGATCCAGCAGGTCGCCCAGCTTGCTGATGCCCTCGCCGTACATGATGTCGAACTCCGCCTCGCGGAACGGGGGAGCCACCTTGTTCTTCACCACCTTGGCGCGGGTGCGGTTGCCGATGACCTCACCGCCGGACTTCAGCGTCTCGATGCGGCGCACGTCGATGCGGACGGAGGCGTAGAACTTCAGGGCGCGGCCGCCGGTGGTGACCTCGGGGTTGCCGTACATGACCCCCACCTTCTCACGGAGTTGGTTGATAAAGATAACGATGGAGTTGGTCTTGTTGATGACGCCGGTGAGCTTACGCAGCGCCTGACTCATCAGGCGGGCGTGGAGGCCCACAAAGCTGTCGCCCATTTCGCCCTCGATCTCAGCACGGGGCACCAGCGCGGCCACGGAGTCCACCACCACCACGTCGATGGCGCCGGAGCGCACCAACGCCTCTGTGATCTCCAGCGCCTGCTCGCCGGTGTCGGGCTGGGAGATGAGCATATCCTCCACGTTGACCCCCAGCGCTTTGGCATAGGTGGGGTCCAGCGCGTGCTCGGCGTCTACAAAGGCCACCTCGCCGCCCATCTTCTGGGCCTCCGCCAGCACATGGAGGGCCAGCGTGGTCTTACCGGAGGACTCCGGTCCGTAGATCTCCACGATACGGCCCCGGGGCAGGCCGCCGATGCCCAGCGCCAGATCCAGCGACAGAGATCCGGTGGGGATGGCCTCCACGTTCAGGGTGCTCTCCGCGCCGTAGCGCATGATGGAGCCCTTGCCGTACATCTTCTCGATCTGCTGCATGGCGGTTTCCAGCGCCTTTTTCTTGTCGGACGCCGTCGCGGGCTGGACCGCAGGTTCTTTCTTCGCTGCCATTGTTCCGTCCTCCTCTGTTGGTTTGTACCTATTTTATTGGAACTGCTGTCCCGAAAAACGGACAGCTCAGATCTCCGTATGCAGAATGCCCCAGACCACACGGGGGATGCCGTTGAGATCGGGGATCACTTCAATGTCGCCGAAGCCCACGGCGCGCATAATGCGCAGCACGTCATCGGCCTGGCCGATGCCCACCTCGAAGTACAGCCGTCCGCCAGTACGCAGGGCGCCGCGCCAGTTCTCGCAGATGGCGCGATAGAAGTCCAGGCCGTCGGCGCCGCCCTTCAGAGCCAGATGGGGCTCATAGTCCCGCACCGAGGGGTCCAGCCCCGCGATGTCGCCGTCAGGGATATAGGGTGGGTTGGACACGATGCAGTCGAACTCCCCCAAACGCGGAGGCGCTTTTTCCAGCGCGTTGAGCTGCATGGACACCACCTGACCGGACAGGCCGGTGCGGCGGATGTTCTGGCGGCAGACGCGCAGCGCACCCTCGTCGATCTCCCCCAACACCATATGGCTGCCGGAGACGTGCTTGGCCACGGCAAGACCGACGCAGCCGGAACCGGCGCACAGGTCCAATACACGGGGTGATTCGACGCCCTGCAGGCCCTCGATGGCGGCGGCGGCCAGCACCTCCGTGTCCGGGCGGGGGATCAGCACCCGCTCCGAGATGTCCAGCGGCAGGCCGTAAAACTCCCACTCGCCGATGAGATAGGCCACCGGCTCGCCCTCCAGATGGCGCTGCACCAGCGCTCTGGCCTGCTGCTCCACGGCGTCGGGGACGTAGAGACGGCTGGCGCGGCTCAGTTCCTCCCTGCTCTTACCGGCGGCGCAGCACACCAGTTCACGGGCCTCCAGCGTGGCGGCGGGCAGGCCAGCCTGGTGGAGCTGCTGGCGAATATCCAAATACAGATTGTTATATGTAATTGCCATAATACGATGCGTTATCCCCTTTTACCACTGATCCTTGCCTTTTTCGGCAGGGATCACCAGCTTCATGGCCTCGATGGCTACCTCGATCATGGAGTCGTCGGGCTCGTTGGTGGTGAAGTTCTGCATCCACATGCCCGGGGCGGACAGGATGCGGGTCACGGCGTTGTCATGGGCTCCCACGAAGCGGTTGAACTCGTAGGTCACGCCCACCACGGGAATCAGCAGCAGCAGCTTGACGCCGATGCGGACCCAGATGTTCTGCCAGTTGATGTAGGGGAACACCAGGCTGGACACCAGAATGGACACTATGATCACCACGAACAGAAAGCTGGTGCCGCAGCGGGGATGGTGCTTGGGCTGGGGACGGACGTTCTCCACCGTCAGGGGCAGGCCCGCCTCATAGCAGAAGATGGTCTTATGCTCCGCGCCGTGGTAGCAGAACACGCGGTGAACGTCCTTCTGCTTGGAGCAGAGGATCAGATAGCCCAGGAAGATGGCCACCTTCACCACGCCCTCGATGATGTTGTGGACCGCGGCGCTCTTAGCGTGAAACAGTCCGGCGATGAATGTAGGCAGCAGCATAAACAGTACCAGTGTCAAGCCCAGGCTCAAAATCACGGAGAACGCCACCACCAGGGATTGCAGCTTCTCCGCGGGGATGTGTTTTTCCAGCCACTGGTCGAATTTGCCGGGTTGGGCGTCCCCCTCATCAGGGAAATAGTCTGCCGAAAACATCAGCGCCTTGACGCCGGTGATCATGGAGCTGATGAACGTCACGGCACCGCGGAGGATAGGCACGCCCAGAATGGGGTACTTGCTCCTGATGAACTTCCGCTCTGTGACCTTGGTGACCAGTCCCTCCGGAGAGCGGACCACGATGGCGTCCTTCTCCGGTCCGCGCATGAGGATACCTTCGATCAGCGCCTGCCCGCCGATAGTGGTGCGGAACGCGCCCTGTTTCTTTTCCATATGCCTGAATGATCCTTTCTGAAAGCAAGCATATCACAGCTTGCCGAAAAATGCAACAGTTGTTCGATTATTTACAGTTCTTTTTCTGTCTCCCGCTTCAGCGGCAGGCGGATAGTCACCACAGCGCCGCCTCCGGCGGCATTGGCGATGTCAAACTGGCCGCCGTGGAGGTGGACGATCTCATCGCAGACCGCCAGGCCGATGCCGCTGCCGCGGGCGCGGGAGGAACCCTTGTAAAATTTCTGCTTCACGTAGGGCAGCTCCGCCTCGGGGATGCCGGGGCCGAAGTCGCGGATGGAGATGATATACTCTCCCTCCTGCTGGGTGAGGTGGACCACGATGCGCTTGCCGGAGCCGCCGTGCTTGGCGGCGTTGTCCAGCACGTTGCAGAACACCTGCTTCAGCCGCTCAGGGTCGCCGGTGATAGGCTCGTCGTACAGGGCCTTGTCGCTGCCGTACTCCAGGGAGATGCCGTCCTGGCGGAACAGCTCGCGGTAGGTGTAGACCGCGTCCTCCAGCTCCGCCTGTATGTCGGTGTCCTCTACCTGCAGGGTGAAGCGGCCATCGGTCATCTTGGAGAAGTCCAGCAGCTCCTCCACCATGTTGGTCAGGCGGCGGGACTCCTTGAGGATGATCTGCACGCCGCGGCGCAGCTGCTGCACGTCGCCGGACTCGTCCTCCAGCAGCGTCTCACCCCAGCCGTTGATGGCCGTCAGGGGCGTTCGCAGCTCGTGGGACACGGAGGAGATGAACTCCGACTCCATCTTCTCGCTCTGGCTGATCTTCAGGGACATGTCGTTGATGTTGTCCACCAGCACACCCATCTCATCGGTGTATTTGTTGGGGATCTGGATGCCGTAGCTGCCGGCGGAGATGCGCTTGGCCGTCTCCGACACGGCGGAGACAGGGGCCACTACGTTGTTGATGAAGATGGAGCTGGACAGGAAAATCAGGCAGATCACCGCGGTCATGACGCCGCAGACTACCAGCACCGTCAGAAACACCTGACGGTCCAGGTTCCCGATGGCGGTGACATAGCGCATGACGCCCACCACCTGCCCGTTGAACTTCAGCAGGCTGGAGGCGGCGATGATCCGCTCGCCGGTGGCCTCATCGCGGCCCACGTAATCCTGCACCGTGCCGCTCTCCACGGCGCGGGCCACCTCCGGTGTGCTGGGATAGGTGCCCGCCGTCAGGCCGCGGGTGGTGACCTCCACGCGGCCTGAGCTGTTGAGAAATTGCAGCTCGATGTGGTCTCTGTCGTCAAAGGTGGCGGCGTACAGTGTGGCGCTGCGGTAATACTCCTTGTAGCCGATCATGACATAGGTATTGAAGTAGTCGGCGCCGGCGGCCGCCTTGGCCCGCAGGGTGGAGCGGGCGCTGTTGTAGTAGTTGCTGGCGAAGCCCACAGAGATGAGGGCGCCCACCAGCAGCAATATGGCGGCCACGGGGCCGATGCTTCCGGCCAGCCAGCGGCGGCGCAGGCCCTGTACCCGCGGCAGCTTGGGGGACATGTTCCTCAGCTCCTTTCGTGGTAAAGTCAAAATAAGCGGCGCGGCGTTGTCAATAGAACACGGATGGCGAGAGTTTTTTCGTCGGGACAAGGCGCAAAGCCGCCGCTGTACTTTGTGTGCAGTCGGGCTTTGCAACGCAGTATCGGCGGAAAAGATCCGCCATCAGAAACCCCATTTGTAGCCGTAGCCCCAGATGGTGGTAATGTACGTTGGATTCGTGGCGTTGTCCTCGATCTTGAGACGGAGGCGGCGGATGTTGACATCCACGATCTTCAGCTCGCCAAAGTAGTCGTGGCCCCAGACCATATCCAGGATCTCCTCGCGGGAGAGGGCCTTGCCGGGGTTCTCCATAAACATCTTCATGATGGAGTACTCCACCTGGGTGAGCTTGATGCGCTGGCCGTTCTTCTCCAGGGTGCGGTTGCGGGTGTTCAGCAGGAAGGGCGGCTGGTCGATCTCACCGGCGTCCACGGCGGCGCCGCCGGAGCGGCGCATCAGGGCATCCACGCGGGCGGTAAGCTCGGCGGGTGAGAAGGGTTTGGTGACATAGTCGTCGGCGCCGGTCATAAGGCCGGTGACCTTATCCATCTCCTGGGAGCGGGCGGTGAGCATGATGATGCCGATGGTCGCATTGGTGGCGCGGATGCGGCGGCAGACCTCGAAGCCATCGATGCCGGGGAGCATGATGTCCAGAAGGGCCACGCGGACATCGGCGTGCTCCTTCAGCTTCTCCAGTGCCTCCTCGCCGGTCTCCGCCTCAATCACCTCGTAGCCGGCGCGGCGGAGATTGATAACGATAAAGCTGCGGATGCTGGATTCGTCCTCCAGGACCAGTACTTTTTTCATAGTGCGCTCCTTTCTGACGTCAGGAATTGTTCCAAGTACCCAGGATGAGATTGAAGCTGCGGCGCAGCAGGTCCTCATCCATGCCGTAATAGGGGGCGATCTCAAAGACCTCGCCGGCGTAGACCGTGGTGGTCTGGCGGCGGAGAACCAGCCGGTGGCCCATGCGGCTGCGGGAATCGCGGTTCTCACCGGTGATGGTGTAGACGGACAGCACGGAGTCACCGTTGATGCAGAGGGTCATCTGGTTTTCGTTGGAGATGGCAGTGACAAGAGCGTCCACATCCCAGTTCCACCAGCTCAGGGGGATAGTGAAGTACCATCCGGCGGAGAGACAGTGGTAGGTCTTGACGGACTGCTCGAAACGGCCGTCGGACTTCCAGCTCATCCAGGCCACGAAGCCGTCGGTCTGCTCGGCGGCGCTGTCGGCATCGGGGCAGGGCAGCTCGATGATGCCGTCGCCGTCGATGTCCTGGGGGGAGAGCTGGCGGTAGGGGTAGACGGCGGCGGACACGCCGCTGTTTTTATCCAGCGCCACGTTGACAAGGCCCGCCTCCTGACGGTAGATAAGGATGTCGGTGACGGCCATGCTTGTGATATCCACGCCGGTGATGAACACGGCGGGGGTATCCTTATCCACCATGCCGGTGACGACGCTGCCGCGGTTCAGGGCGGCCATGGAGGTGGACAGACGGCAGCGGTAGGACACGCCCATTTGTTCCTCCTGCCAGCCGTAAAACTCCGCCACGGGACCCAGCTCGCCATCGCTGCGGAGCACCAGCAGGCTGGGCACGCCGTCGCCGTTGAGGTCCTGGACGCTGAACTGGGTGTAGCCGCTGGACATCAGGGCTACCGGCTCCGACTCCACGGTGTAGGCGGCCAGAGTCTGAACATCGGCGCTGATACGCCAGCCCACGATGATCTCGCGGCATCCGTCGCCGTTGAGGTCCTGATAATAGACGCTGTCCACGGCGGAGCCGCTGCTCTCAATGGTGCAGAAACAGCGGTAGGTGTCGCCCTCCAGCCGGAACACCATGATCTTCAGGGGCTTTTCATCGCTGCTGCGGCGCAGGAACACCAGCGCCTCCTGGATGCCGTCATCCTCCAGATCCACCATCTGGACGGACTGGATGTTCCGGCCGCCGGAGGGCGAGGCGTACTCGTAGCCCTGGTCGATGAGGCTGTCGATCTGCTGGGACAGGCCGGTATACTCCTCTGCCATACGGGGCAGGGTGAACAGCTGCTCCACGGAGGAGTCGAAGAAGGTGCAGCCGGACAGCACGGCGGCCAGCGCCAGTCCTGCCAGCAGCAGGATACACTTTTTCGCGGTATGCTTCACAGCGGTCCCTCCGTTCGCCTATAATTGCACCTTATATCATACCACAGGGCGCGGCGTTTTGGTAGTGCTTTTTTGCGTTTTCCTGTGGAAAACGCAAAGTACGGACCGCCTTTCAGCGGTCCGTACAGAGATGGTGGGGAATGTGCCGCGTCAGCGGATGCGGATGATGGCCTTCACCGTGCCGCCGCCCACGGTGCCCACAATGGTGGCGTAGCGGCCGCTGCTGGTGCCGGTGACGGTGACCTTGGCGCCCTCCAGCTTGCAGACGCCGTTGCTGTCGCCGTCCATGGCCCAGGTCACGGACGCGTCAGTGCCCTTGAGTCCCAGTGTCCAGACCTCGCCGGCCTTGGCGCTCATCTCGAATACGCCGGTCTCGCTGGTGGAGGCCAGATCGCCCTCGTAGCCGCCCTCAGACGTGGCGGTGATGGTCAGCTTGTTGATATCCACCGTGGCGGTAGTATTGCCGGTGGTGCTTCCGGTGGTGCTGCCGCCGGTACTTCCGGTAGTGCTGCCGGTAGTGCTGCCGGTGGTGTCGCTGCCCTCGGCGGCCTTGACGGTGACGCTGCACGTGGCCTCGGCGCTGCCCACCTTGGCGGTGATAACAGCGCTGCCCGCGGCCACAGCCGTGACCTCGCCGGTATCGCTGACGGTGACGACGGCGGGATCGCTGCTGCTCCAGGCGCAGGTCTCCGTGGTCTCCTCATTGACCTTCAGCGTCTCCTTGCCGCCCACATCCAGCGCCAGCACCGCGCGGTTCAGGGTGATGGTATCGGCGGGCTCCACAGGGTCGGGATCCGGTGTGGGGGTAGGCTCGGGGATCACGTCCTCCACAGGCGGCTTCTGGCCGCCGATGGCGGTTTTGATCTGGTCGCCGAACAGCAGCCATACCACCAGCAGCACCAGCAGGATCAGCACCAGCACCACCACGGGGCCCAGAATGCTGGGTGCCTTGCGGCGGGGGGTCTCCGCTCTGCGGCGGCGCTTGGTGGCGCGGCCGCCGTAATAAGCATCGTCTTCTTCGCAGAACGGGCAGGTCTTATAGCTATCGGAGAACATCTCTCCGCATTTCTTGCACTTGATGAGACTCATGTGGATACCTCCGAGAAAAAATCTATTTTACATAATACCCATTTCACCCCCTCACGTCAACCGTCTATCGCCGAAATTCATTCTTTTTTTACATGATGCGCCCTGCGCCGCTTGCTTTTCTCCGTCACATTTCCTATAATGGCGGCAGAGATCACTTGGGAGGGCCCGTGACATGAACACCATTTTCATCGGCATCGCAGGCGGCACCGGCAGCGGCAAGACCACGCTGATGGAGCATCTGGCCGCCCGCTTCGGCAGTGACATCAGTGTGGTACACCACGACAACTACTACAAGCGGCAGGACCGCCCCTTTGAGGAGCGCTGCCAGCAGAACTACGATCACCCGGACGCCTTCGACACCGATCTGATGATCGCGGACCTGAAGGCGCTGAAGCGGGGCGAGACCATCCACTGCCCCGTGTACGACTATGCCATCCACAACCGCACCGCGGAGACGGTGGAGGTGAAGCCCACCAAGGTGGTGATCGTGGAGGGCATCCTCATCTTTCAGAACAAGGAGCTGCGGGACCTGCTGGACATCAAAATTTTCGTGGAGACGGACGCCGACGTCCGCATCCTGCGCCGCGCCCTGCGGGACGTGGAGGAGCGGGGCCGGTCGCTGGAGTCGGTGGTGAACCAGTATCTCACCACGGTGAAGCCCATGCACGAGCAGTTCGTGGAGCCCACCCGCAAGTTCGCGGACATCATCGTGCTGGAGGGCGGCCACAATCTGGTGGCGCTGGACATGATCATGCAGCGCATCGCCAACCACATCGCGGAGAGCTGACATGAAACGTACCTTTTCCCGTATCGCCGCCGTACTGTGCATCGCGCTGGCGGCGTTCTTCCTGATGCCGGTCTTTGGCGGCATCCTGCACTTCGGCATGATCTGGCCGGCGGCGGTACTGCTGCCGGCAGCAGCGGTGCTGCTGTGGCCGGACTTCTTCCGCCGCCTGCTGCGGCCCCGATGGCTGCGGCGGGCCGTGAGCCTGCTGGCGGCGGTGTGCGCCGCAGCGGTGCTGGTGACGCTGGGTATGATGGCCCGGGCGGCAGGGAATCGTCCGCCGGAGGACACGCCCTGCACCGTCATCGTGCTGGGCTGTCAGGTGCTGGAGGACGGGCGGCCCAGTCTAATGCTGCAAAAGCGCATCGACGCGGCCTACGGCTATCTCTCCGCCCACCCCGATGCGGCCTGCGTCGCCTCCGGAGGGCTGGACGACAGCGAAACGGTGACGGAGGCCCAGTGCATCCGCAGCACGCTGGTATCCATGGGCATCGACGAAGGCCGCATCTATCTGGAGGACCGGTCCCGCTCCACCGAGGAGAATCTGTCCTTCTCCGCCGCCACCATACGGGAGCAGGGCCTGCCGCAGCAGGCGGTCATCGCCTCCGACAACTTCCACCAGCTGCGCGCCGCCATCTGGGCAGAGCGGGACGGGCTGACGCCCTACGCCGCAGGCTGCGCCAGCCCCTGGTTCCTCACTGCGGGCTACTGGGCGCGGGAGGCGGCGGCGCTGCTCTGCATGGCGGTCACCGGCATGTAGAGCCATTGTTGCCAGATTTTAAACCTTTGGAAAATGTCCTTGCATTTTTCAATTTTCATGATAGAATAGGCTTACAAATCTTTATGGAGGTGCTACTATGGCTTATCAGATCGGTTCCGCTTGCGTCAGCTGCGGTGCTTGCGCGGACGCATGTCCCGTGGGTGCTATCTCTCAGGGCGATGATCGTTACGTCATCGACGCCGGTGCCTGCCTGGACTGCGGTTCTTGCAGCGATACCTGCCCCAATGGCGCTATCAGCCCCGCTGAGTAATTTACATACGAGCGGTAAAGTGACCGGCCCTCTGGCCGGTCACTTTTTTGTTGCGGACGGCGGCTGTTTATATTACAATAGAGGCAGTTTATGGCAGGAGGACGGTGTATGGAGCGATGGGACACCCTGTGGGACGGCGGCTGGACGTTCTGCTTTGACGACGGCGCATTCAAGCCCTCCACAGACTCCTTCCTGCTGGGCAGCTTTCCGCCGCTGCGGCGGGGCTGGCGGGCCTGCGATCTGGGCTCCGGCACGGGGCTGCTGGGCCTGCTGCTTCTGGCGCGGGAGCCGTCCCTCACCGTCACGGGGCTGGAGCTGTCCCCCGCCGCCTGCGCTCTGGCGGACCGCACCGCCGCAGCCAACGGCCTGACGGACCGGCTGATCACGCTGCCCTGCGACCTGCGGGACCGCAGACAGCTGCCGTCGGCGGGACGCTTCGATCTGGCGGTGTCCAACCCGCCCTACTTCCCTGCCGGAGGCGGGAAAACGGCGGCCGGCAGCCGCGGCATTCACCGTGCCGAGCTGGCATGCACCATGGAGCAGCTGTGTGCGGCGGCAGCATACCTGCTGCGCAGCGGCGGGCAGTTCTGTCTCGTGTACCGCACGGAGCGGCTGGCGGAGCTGATGGAGACGCTGCGGCGGCACCGGCTGGAGCCGAAGGTACTGCGGTTCGTCCAGAAAAACGCCGCATCCGCGCCATCGCTGCTGCTGATGGCCTGCCGCAAGGACGGAGGCACCGGCCTGACGGTGCAGCCGCCGCTGCTGCTGCAAAACGGCGATGGCACGGAAACGCCGGAGCTGCGGCGCATCTATTTTAAGGAGAAGGGATAACACTATGGCTGGTATGTTATATCTGGTGGCCACGCCCATCGGCAATCTGGGAGACTTTTCCCCCCGTGCCGTGGAGACGCTGGCCCGGGCGGATTTCATCGCCGCCGAGGACACCCGCGTGTCCGTAAAGCTGCTGAACCACTTCGACATCAGGAAGCCGCTGGTCAGCTACCACGAGCATAACCGCGCCGCCGCAGGGCAGACCATTCTGGCCCGCCTGCTGGAGGGTGAGACCTGCGCACTGGTGACGGATGCGGGCACCCCCGCCATCAGCGACCCCGGCCAGGATCTGGTGGCCCTGTGCGCCGCTAACAGCGTGACGGTACAGGCCATCCCCGGCTGCTGCGCCGCCATCGCGGCCCTGGCCGTGTCGGGGCTGGACACGGGGCGGTTCACCTTCGAGGGCTTCCTGCCCTCCGGCAAAAAGGAGCGCCGCGCCGCGCTGGAGGAGCTGACCGGCGAGGTACGGACCATGGTGTTCCACGAGGCGCCCCACCGGCTGCGGTCCGCGCTGGCGGATATGGCAGAGGTGCTGGGCGACCGCCCCGTGGCTCTGTGCCGCGAGTTGACGAAGCTCCATGAGGAGACGGTGCGTACCACGCTGGCTCAGGCCGCCGCCTACTACGCCGCCAATGAGCCCCGCGGCGAGTACGTGCTGGTGGTGGCGGGACGGCCCCGTCAGTATCTGCCCCAGCTGACGCTGGAGGAAGGCGTGGAGCGGGTGCTGCGCCTGCGGGAGGGCGGCATGAAGATGAAGGACGCCGTGCGGCAGGTGGCCGATGATACGGGCCTGAGCCGCAACGAACTGTACAACGCGGCGCTGCAGCGCTGAGCCTCCCCGAAAAAATGCGGAAATACCTGCGAAGCTTACGGCTTCGCAGGTATTTTTATATATTTTTGCGTCATTTCATTTATTCCGGCAGTAGAAAAGCGCCGGTATGGTCTCCGGCGCTTTTCGGCTGTCAGTTGTCCCCGCGAAGCTCCCTCAAACACTTCGCGCAGACATTTTTTCCGCGGAACACCGACACGTCCTTGACACCGTCACAGAAGATGCAGCTGGGCCGATATTTCTTGAGAATGACCGATGATCCCTCAACATATATCTCCAGCGCGTCCCTCTCCGTGATGTCCAGCGTCCGGCGCAGCTCGATGGGAAGTACGATCCTTCCCAGCTCGTCCACACGTCTGACGATCCCCGTCGCTTTCACTTGTGGTATCCCCCCTATTCAGTTGTCCCAAATATGCGGTTGACAGGCGGTTTCAGTATGACATATTTTGCAAATTCTGTCAACTGCTCTTCGCCAAAAGCCCTGTCGTTTCCACAAATATTGCGCTGTGGCGGCGCATATTCTCCCTGCACAAGGAAAAATACGCCCCGCAGCGGGCGCGGGAGAGGAGGCACATCTCATGGCGATGGGTCTGGTGTGGACGCTGATGGTGACGGCGGCGCTGGTGTGCGGCGCGGTGCAGGGAATGCTGCCCGCTGTGACAGCGGCGGCCATGAAGGGTGCGTCCGCCGCCGTGGAGCTGACACTGTCCATGGCAGGGGCGCTGTGCCTGTGGTCGGGGGTCATGATGGTGATGGAGCGGGGCGGCCTGACGCGGGGGCTGGCCCGCCTGTTCCGCCCTCTGCTGCGTCGCATCCTCCCCCGCGCCAGCCGGGATGCCGACACGCTGGCGGCGGTATCCGCCAACGTATCCGCCAATCTGCTGGGACTGGGCAACGCCGCCACGCCGCTGGGTATCCGCGCCGCACAACGGATGGCAGCAGGCTGCGGCGGCACCGCCAGCGACGAGCTGTGCCGTCTGGTGGTGCTGAACACCGCGTCCATCCAACTGCTGCCCACCACCGTGGCCGCCGTCCGCAGTGCCCAGGGCTGCGCCGCGCCGCTGGACATCCTGCCGGCGGTCTGGCTGTCCTCGGTGCTGTCCGTCACGGCAGGGCTGCTGGCCGCCCGCCTTTTGCAGCGGGTCTGGAAGGCATGACCGTGGATATTGCCTCCCTTCTGATCCCTCTGCTGCTGACGGCGGCGGCCCTGTGGGCCCTGGGCCGTCGGGTAGACGTGTACGACGCTCTCACCGCCGGTGCATCAGAGGGCCTGACGGTGCTGCTGCGCATCGTGCCGTCCCTCATCGCGCTTTTAACGGCGGTGTATATGTTCCGTGCCTCCGGTGCGCTGGACCTGCTGACGGAGCTGCTGGCGCCGGTGCTGGAGAAGCTGGGCATCCCGCCGGAGACGGCGGCGCTGCTGCTCATCCGGCCGGTGTCCGGCTCCGGCGCGCTGGCGGTGGGCAGCGAGCTGATGGCCGCCCATGGGCCGGACAGCTACATTGGCCGGTGCGCGGCGGTGATGCTGGGCTGTACGGAGACCACATTCTACACCATCGCCGTGTATTTCGGCGCGGCGGGCATCCGCCGCACCCGCTACACCATACCGGCGGCGCTGACCGCCGATCTGGCGGGCTTCATGGCGGCGGCGTGGAGTGTGCGTCTGTTCTTCGGCGCATAGAAAAAGCGCACCCCGCAGGGTGCGCTTTTCGCGGCTTTTTTACATCTTCTCCGGTGCGGAGCAGCCAATAAGGGTCATGCCGTTTTTCAGCACGGCCCGGGCGGTATCCGCCAGCTTCAGGCGGGCCAGCAGCACGTTCTTCTCCTCGCCCTTGATGCGGCAGGCGTTGTAGAACTTGTGGAACGCGGCGGCCAGCTCGGACAGATAGCGATTGATAAAGCTGGGATCGTAGTCCCGGGCAGCCAGACGCACCACCACCGGGTACTGGGCCAGCTGCTTGATGAGCGCCTTCTCCTCGTCGGCGGTAAGCAGTGCCAGATCGGCCTGCGCCGCGGCGGGCACGTCGAAGCCCTCCGCCGCCAGCGCCTTCAGCAGGGTGCAGATGCGGGCATAGGCGTACTGCACGTAGTACACGGGGTTCTCGCTGTCCTCCCGCACGGCCAGGCCCAGGTCGAACTCCATCTGCGTGTCGGGCTTGGCGTTGAAGAACCAGCGGCAGGCATCCACAGGGATCTCGTCCAGCAGGTCGGTAAGGCTGATGGCTTTGCCGGTGCGCTTGGACATACGCACTACCTCGCCGTCCCGCACCAGCTTCACCAGCTGCATCAGCACGATGTCCAGCCGGTGCTCACCGTCCAGCCCCAGCGCGTCCATGGCGCCCTTCAGACGGGCCACATGGCCGTGGTGGTCGGCGCCCCAGATGTTCACCACCTTGTCAAAGCCGCGGACGGCAAATTTGTTCCGGTGGTAGGCGATATCGGCGGCAAAATAGGTGTAGAAGCCGTTGGCGCGGCGAAGCACGTCGTCCTTCAAGGCCAGCTTTTCGATGTCCTCGTCGGACTTACCGGCGGCGCGGAGCTTCTCCGCCAGGATCTCGGAGGTCTTGAGCCACAGGGCGCCGTCCTTCTCGTACGTCCAGCCCCGGTCGGTCAGCAGCTGCACGGAGTCGGCCACGTAGCCGCTCTCGTGAAGGCTGGACTCGAAGAACCACTGGTCGTACTGGATGCCGTAGCGGGCCAGATCGGTCTTCATCTTGGGGATGTTGCGGCTCAGGCCGAACTGGGCCAGTGCGTCGTGGCGTACCTGCTCCTCGCAGTTCAGGTACTTATCGCCTTCCTGCTCGTAGAACGCCTGGGCCAGCTCGCGGATATCGTCGCCGTGGTAGCCGTCCTCCGGGAACTCCACCGCGTCCTCGCCTTGGATGATCTGGAGATAGCGCGCCTCCAGACTCTTGGCGAACTTCTCGATCTGGTTGCCGGCGTCGTTGACGTAAAATTCGCGGGTCACATCGGCGCCGGACTTCTGCAGCACACTGGCCAGCGTGTCGCCCAGCACGCCGCCGCGGGCGTTGCCCATGTGCATGGGGCCGGTGGGGTTGGCGGACACGAACTCCACCATGTACTTCTTCCCCGCCAGCATATCGTTCTCACCATAATGCTCGCCGACGGACTCGATGCCGGAGACAGTGTCGGCATACCACTTGCCGCCCAGACGGAAGTTCAGGAAGCCGGGGCCCGCCAGCTCCACGGAGGTGAAGTAGCTGCCCTCCAGTGCCATGTTGTCAATGAGGGTCTGGGCCACCTGACGGGGGTTCATCCTCATGGCCTTGGCCGCGGCCAGACAAAACGTGGTGGTATAGTCGCCGTTGGCGGTGTCCTTGGGGATCTCCACCGCCGGGGTCACGGTAATGCCGGACGGTAAAACACCGGCGGCCGCCGCCTTCTCGTAGGCGGAAACGGTCAGCTGCAGCACCTGATCCTTGGCGCTCTGTATCATATTCATAGTCAGTTCTCCTCTTTCGTTAAAGTCAGCTCCACCCGCAGCACCGACAGGGGCTGCGCGCCGATGAGCAGTGTATACGCCAGTGTGATAAAGCCGTGGCCCCTTCGGGACAGCTGCCACGCCACCTCCTGCGTGACGACATTCAGCGTCAGGCTGCCGCCGTCGCCGCCGTCGATGCGGGTGGCTGTGGGCGTCTTGGGGTCCAGCAGCAGGCCGTAGCCCCCGCCGTCGGCCTCGTTGATGACCACAGCGCGGTGGGTGGCCGTCTCCAGCTTCACATCGGAGACGATGGCGCTGCCGTCGGCCTCGTTGGCCGCCTCATACCGCAGGTGCCACCCCTCCGGCAGCTTTTCCAGCGTGCCCGTGCCGCGGAAGATCAGCTGATCCTCCTGCCCGCCGAAGCGGCTGGTGCTCCGGACCGTGATCTGTACATGCTCTGCCATGGCTCACCTCAATATTTCTCGATATCCACAGGCCGCACCGCCCCCTGCAGGGGCTGGCCCAGGAACATGCCCGCCAGCGCGCCGAAATCCTCCGGCCGGTCACTGGCGTACAGCGTCATCTCGCCGCCGCGCCGGTCTGCCAGCAGCTCCCGCTCCGTCAGCTGCCGCTTCAGGCTGCGGGCCGCCTCGGCGCCGGAGTCCACCAGCGTCACATCCGGCCCCATGATGCCGCCGATGACCTCCGCCAGCAGCGGATAGTGGGTGCAGCCCATGATGAGGGTGTCGATGCCGGTATCCCGCAGCGGCTCCAGATACTCCCGCGCCACCGTTTCGATGACGGTATCGCCCGGCCGGAACCGGCCGTTCTCCACCAACGGCACAAACAGGGGGCACGCCTTACTGATAACGGTGATATCCCCGTCCAGTCCGGCGATGGTGCGCTCATAGGCGCCGGAGCGCACGGAGGCGGCAGTGGCGATGAGCCCCACCCGCTTGTTCCGCGTGGACGCCGCGGCGCGGCGGCAGGACGGCTCCACCACACCCAGCATGGGCAGGTCGCCGTTCTCCGCCTGTAATTGGGGCAGCGCCGTGGTGGATACGGTGCCGCAGGCCACCACCAGCGCCTTGATGTCGAAGGTCCGCAGGAAGCGAACATCCTGCTTTGCAAAGCGCAGCAGGATTTCCGCCGAGCGGCTGCCATAGGGCACACGGGACGTGTCTCCGAAGTATATAATGTTCTCAGAGGGGAGGATGCTGCGGATCTCCCGCACGGCGGTGAGCCCGCCGCTGCCGGAGTCGAACACCCCGATCGGACGCAGATCCATGGAAACGCTCCTTCTCGCAGTTTTCAACTTTATCTTTATACTGTAACTAATATATTCTACTATGAACCGCCGCCCGACACAAGCTAAATTTTGGCGGACCTTCCCACTTTTTCTATGGCATTCCGCGAAATGCCGTGTTATAATCAGGGAAACAAAGTGCTGACCGCGAAACGGAGGTGGCCTGATGGAACTGAAAATGACGGAGAAGCAGTTCCGGCGTCTGCTGGATCTGGTGTATATCGGCAACTGGGTGCTGAACTCCACCCGCGGTGATGACCGCATCAAGGAGTATGACCAGGTGGAGAGTCTGGTGTTTGCCCACTGTCTGGACCACGGCATGGCCCCGCTGACGGAGCTGTACCAGGGGGAGCTGATCCCCTCCCGCGCCTTTGCCGACGGCGGCATCCACGAGGCCATCATGGCCTACGAGGACACCACGTTCTTTGAGATACTGGCGCAGGAGCTGGCCCTGCGGGACATGGACGATCCCCCCATCACGCCGGAGAACTACGATGAGGTGATGGCGCGGATGGAGACGTATCTGGGAGAGTTCGAGCAGCACGGCACCGACAATATCACCGTGGATATGGACGAGTAAACGCGCGGAAGCGCTCCGGCCGAGCCGGAGCGCTTCTTTTTTTGTGTTACGCCTGCTCCGCCAGATAGCGGGCCACATAGACGCCGCTGGCGCTGGCATGGGACAGGGAGTGGGTGACGCCGCTGCCGTCGCCGATGACGAACAGGCCCTTGTGGGGCGTCTCCAGATTCTGGTCCAGCGCCACCTCCATGTTGTAGAACTTCACCTCCACGCCGTAGAGCAGGGTATCGTCGCTGGCGGTGCCGGGGGCGATCTTGTCCAGCGCGTAGATCATCTCGATGATGCCGTCCAGGATACGCTTGGGCATCACCAGACTCAGATCGCCGGGGGTAGCCGCCAGCGTGGGGGTCATGAAGCCCTTTTCGATGCGCTTGGGGGTGGTGCGCTGGCCGCGGATCAGGTCGCCGAACCGCTGCACCATCACGCCGCCGCCCAGCATGTTGGAAAGGCGGGCGATGCTCTCGCCGTAGCCGTTGCTGTCGCGGAACGGCTCGGTAAAGTGCTTGGACACCAGCAGGGCGAAGTTGGTGTTCTCCGTGTGCAGGGCGGGGTCCTCATAGCTGTGGCCGTTGACGGTGACAATGCCGTTGGTGTTCTCGTTCACCACCGCGCCCCGGGGGTTCATGCAGAACGTGCGCACCTTGTCCTGATACTTCTCGGTCTTATACACGATCTTGCTCTCGTACAACTCGTCGGTGATGGGGGCGAACACCTCGGCGGGCAGCTCCACCCGGACGCCGATGTCCACGCGATTGGACTTGGTGGGGATATCCAGCGCCTCGCACACGGACTCCATCCACTTGCTGCCGCTGCGTCCCACGGAGATGATGCACTTGCTGCCGCAGAATGTGCCCTTATCTGTCTCCGCCTGATAGCTGCCGTCGTCCAGAATGGTCAGTGCCTTCACCGGCGTCAGGAAGTGGAAGTCGATATGCTCCTTCAGCTGGGCGTACAGGTTCTCCAGTACCTTGTAGTTGATATCCGTGCCCAGATGCCGCACGGAGGCGTCCAGCAGGTGGAGATTGTTTTGCAGGCACAGACGCTTGAAGCCGCTGTCCGCCGTGGAGTACAGCTTGGTGCCGGCGCCGCCGCAGGCCACGTTGATCTCGTCCACGTAGCGCATCAGCTCCATGGCCTTCTGCTTGCCGATGTACTCATACAGTGTGCCGCCGAACTCGTTGGTCAGGTTATACTTGCCGTCGGAGAAGGCGCCGGCGCCGCCGAAGCCGTTCATGATGGCACAGGTCTTGCAGTGGATGCAGGACTTGACCTTGTCACCGTCGATGGGACAGTGCCGCTTCTCCAGCGGGTTGCCCGCCTCCAGCACCGCCACCTTCCACTCGGGCTTACGCTGCATCAGCTCATAGGCGGAAAAGATGCCGCCGGGGCCCGCGCCGATAATCAGAACATCATATTTCATAATAGAAGAAATCCTCCTTCGTTTGGTATCATGTCACGTGGTAAACCATTATACAGTATACCCGAAGCGGCGGCGGGACACAATTCTTTTTTCCTTATCTCTCCTATTATCCATCATATTTGCATTTTCAACTTTGCAATTCCGGCTGAATCTGGTACAATGGGAAAAAACTCTCAGGGGGTACAGCCATGAGCCGTGCAGACCAGATCTTCAAGCAGAATTGCCGCGACATCCTGCAAAACGGGGTGTGGGACACTGACCAGCAGGTGCGTCCCCACTGGGATGACGGCACGCCTGCCCACACCGTGAAAAAGTTCGGTATCGTCAACCGCTACGACCTGCGTCAGGAGTTTCCCATCCTGACGCTGCGCCGCACCTACTTCAAGACCTGCATCGACGAGCTGCTGTGGATCTGGCAGCAGAAGTCCAACAATATCCACGACCTGCGTGGCCACATCTGGGACAGCTGGGCGGATGAGAACGGCTCCATCGGCAAGGCCTACGGCTATCAGCTGGCAGTAAAGCACCAGTACCCCGAGGGGGAGATGGATCAGGTAGACCGCGTGCTGTACGACCTGAAGCACAACCCCGCCAGCCGCCGCATCCTCACCAACATCTACAACTTTCAGGACCTCCACGAGATGGCGCTGTATCCCTGCGCTTACTCCATGACGTTCAACGTCTCCGGACATACCCTCAACGCCATCCTGAACCAGCGCAGCCAGGACATGCTGGCCGCCAACAACTGGAACGTGGTGCAGTACAGCGTGCTGGTCCACATGATGGCCCAGGTGTCCGGTCTGGAGGCCGGCGAGCTGGTCCACGTCATCGCCGACGCCCATATCTACGACCGCCACGTGCCCATCATCGAAAAGCTGCTGGAAAAGGACGAGCGTCCCGCTCCGCAGTTCGTGATGGACAAGTCCGTCACTGATTTCTACCGGTTCACACGGGACAGCTTCTCGCTGGAGGGCTACGATCCCCAGCCTTTTGACGACAAGATCCCCGTGGCCATTTAAGGAGGAACGCCCATGTACGCCATTGCAGCCGTAGACCAGAACTGGGGCATCGGGCGGGACAACGCCCTGCTGTTTCACATCTCCGCCGACATGAAGCGCTTCCGCGCCCTGACGGAGGGCAAGACCGTCCTCATGGGCCGCAAGACCCTGCAATCCCTGCCCAATGGCAGGGGACTGCCCCACCGCCGCAACATTGTCCTCACCGGCGATCGGGACTTTGCCGCGGAAAATGCGGAGATCGTCCACTTTCCCGTGGAGGCGGTGTTTCAGGCTGGAGAGGACGCATGGATCATCGGCGGTGAGAGCGTCTACCGCCGGTTTCTGCCCCTGTGCGACCGCGTGTACCTTACCAAAATTTTCGCCGACGGTCACGCCGACGCCTTTTTCCCCGATCTGGACAGCGATCCCCACTGGCAGGTGGACACCGAAAGCGAGATCATGGAGGACAACGGCCTGCGCTACCAGTTCGTGGAGTACGTCCCCGCCGCGCCGGAGGAGGACGATCTTCTTCTATCAGAGGAGGAACCCCCTCAGGAGCCGCCCCAGTTTGCGCCGCCCGCCGACTTCTCCGTGTTCAGTGGGTTTTAACGCCATGGCACATCCGGACACCGACATCCGCTATATCAAGGGCATTGGCGAGACCCGCGCCAATGCCCTGAACAAGCTGGGCATCCGCACACTGGAGGATCTGCTGTCCTACTTCCCCCGGCGCTGGGAGGACCGGACGCTGGAGCGCCCCATACGGGAGCTGGCCGTGGGCGAATACGCCTGTGTACGGGCCATGCTGGCGGGTGACCCCACTGCCAGCCGCATCTCCGGCGGCCGCACACTGGTGAAGGTGCGTGCCGTGGACGACAGCGGCGCGCTGGATGTGGCCTTCTTCAATCAGGACTACCGCCGCACCAGTCTCCACAAGGGCGGGACCTATATCTTCTACGGTAAGGTGGAGGGCGACCTGCTGCGCCGCCGCATGACCAATCCGGTGGTGGAGCCGGAGGGGCGGCAGCTGCTGACGGGCCGCATCATGCCCATCTATCCCCTGGCCGCCGGTGTCAGCCAGACCCTGCTGTCCAAGGCCATGCGGCAGGGTCTGGACGCCTGCCGCGACCTGCTGCCGGACGTACTGCCGGATGAGGTGCGCCGCGCCTACCACCTGTGCTACACCGGCTATGCTTATGAAAACATCCACTTCCCCGACTCGCCGGAGGCGCTGGACATCGCCCGCCGCCGTCTGGTGTTCGAGGAGCTTTTCGTGCTGGCCTGCGGCCTGCAGCTGCTGCGCTCCCGCCGGGAGACAGGCCGCGGCCCCGCCTGCAAAAATCTGAGCCTTACGCCCTTTTACGACGCCCTGCCCTTCGCCCTCACCGGCGCCCAGCGCCGCGCCGTGGAGCAGGCCGTCTCCGACATGACCTCCGGCCGCGTCATGAACCGCCTGTGTCAGGGCGACGTGGGCAGCGGCAAGACCATGGTGGCCGCGGCCTGCGTCTGGTTCGCCGCCCGGAACGGCTGGCAGTCGGCACTGATGGCTCCCACGGAGATCCTCGCCCGCCAGCACTACGAGAATCTGGCCCCCCTGTTCGCCCGCTTCGGGCTGCACTGTGCCCTGCTCACCGGCTCTACCCGCGTCAGGGAGCGCCGTGCCATTCTGGCAGGGCTGGCCGACGGCACCGTTGACCTGTGCATCGGTACCCATGCCCTGCTGACGGAGGACGTGCAGTACGCCCGTCTGGGACTGGTCATCACCGACGAGCAGCACCGCTTCGGCGTAGACCAGCGGGCCGCCCTGTCCAAAAAGGCGGACTCGCCCCACATGCTGGTGCTGTCCGCCACCCCCATCCCCCGCACGCTGGCCCTCATCATCTACGGCGATCTGGATGTGTCCATCATCGATGAACTGCCCCCGGGCCGCCAGAAGGTGGACACCTTTGCCGTGGGGGAGTCCTACCGTCAGCGGCTCAACGGCTTCATCCGCAAACAGGTGGCCGAGGGCCATCAGGTATTCATCGTCTGCCCGCTGGTGGCGGAGGACGACCAACTCCCCGATGAGCGGAAGGCGGTGACCGCCTATGCCCAAAAATTGCAGAACGAGGTGTTTCCTGATCTACGTATCTCTGTGCTCCACGGGCGCATGAAGTCCAGGGAAAAGGAGTCCGTCATGGCCGCCTTCGCCGCAGGGGAAAGCGATATTCTGGTATCCACCACTGTCGTGGAGGTAGGCGTGGATGTGCCCAACGCCAATCTGATGGTGGTGGAGAACGCCGAGCGCTTCGGTCTCAGCCAGCTTCACCAGCTGCGGGGCCGCGTAGGCCGCGGCAGTGCCAAGAGCTGGTGCATCCTGCTGTCCGACAGCGGCAGCGACGACACCCGCCGCCGGCTCAAAGTGCTGACAGAGACCAACGACGGCTTCCGCATCTCCGAGGAGGACCTGAAGCTCCGCGGCCCCGGCGACTTTTTCGGCCAGCGGCAGCACGGGCTGCCCACCCTGAAGGCTGCGGATCTCAGCTGCGACGTGCAGCTGCTGGACGAAGCCCAGTCCGCGGCCCGCGCCCTGCTGACGCAGGACCCCCAGCTGGCCGCACCGGCCCACGCTCCGCTGCTGCGCCGCATCCGGCGGCTGTTTGCCGCCAGTGAAGGCGGCCTCAACTGAATCGGCATAAAGGCATAAAAAACGGGCGGAGCGCCTTTCGGCGCTCCGCCCGTTTGAAAGTCGGGCAAAAGGGGGGTGCCCGACAGGGGGAAGAGCAATATCATCTGCATAGCGATCTTATGCGCGACCACTATGCTGAGAGCATATGTATTCTACTGCACAGCTCATCCGTTGTCAATGTTTTTCTGCCGGTATTTTCTTGTATTTTCCACGGTTTTCCAGTCGCCGCTCCCTCTTGCCTGCCCCGCTGCGGCGTGCTATACTGAGGGAAAAACCGCGCCGGAAAAGGAGGTGCCGCCATGACGAAGGATGAGCTGCGGGCCAAGGCCAATGAGCTGCCGCTGCTGCCCGGCGTCTATCTGATGATGGACAAAACGGGACAGGTCATCTACGTGGGCAAGGCCATAAAACTGAAAAATCGGGTGAGCCAGTACTTTCAGGACACCGCCTCCCACAATGACAAGACCCGCCGCATGGTGTCCCAGGTGGACCGGTTCGACACCATCATCGTCCGCACCGAGTTTGAGGCTCTCATTCTGGAGAACTCCCTCATCAAGCGGCACATGCCCCGCTACAACATTTTGCTGAAGGACGACAAGGGCTATCCCTTCGTCCGGTTGGACGAAAAGGCCGACTACCCCCGCTTCACGCTGGTGGCACGGCCCGCGGAGGACGGCGCCCGCTACTTTGGCCCCTTCGGCGGCCGCAGCGAGACGCGGCAGGCCATCGACGCGGTGTGCGCCGCCCTGCGCCTGCCTACCTGCTCCCGCCGGTTCCCGCGGGACATCGGCAAGGAGCGTCCCTGCCTCAACCACCACATCGGCCGGTGCGACGGCTTCTGCCGTCCTGACGGCCCCGATGCCGCCGAGTACCGGCGCCGCATCGCCCAGGCGGTGCGGCTGTTCGAGGGGCGGCTGCGGCAGGTGACGGCGGAGCTCACCGCACAGATGACCGCCGCCGCCGAAGCTCTGGACTTCGAGCAGGCCGCCGCCCTGCGTGACCGCATCCGCGCCCTGTCGGTGCTGTCCAAGAACCAGAAGGTCATCGCCGGCATCTGCGCCGACACCGATGTCTGGGGCGTACACACCGGCCCGGCCCGTGCCGGCTGCGCCGTGCTGCACATTGAAAACGGCGACCTGCTGGGCCGCCGCGTGGAGGTACTGCCCGCCGCCGAGGACGATGCCGCCCTGCTGGGTGCCGTGGTGCCCCAGTACTATCTGGACCGCGAACTGCTGCCCCGTGAGATCCTGCTGCCTCTGCCGGTGGAGGATATGGACACCCTGTCCGCCCTGCTGACGGAGCGCTGCGGCCACACCGTCACCCTCCGCGTCCCACAGCGGGGCCAGCGGCGGGAGCTGCTGGACATCGCCTGCCGCAACGCCAAAGAAGAGGTGGAGCGCGTCACCTCCGACGCCGAGCGCACCGCCGGTATCCTCCGGCTTTTACAGGAGCTGGCCGGCCTGCCGGTGCTGCCCCGCCGCATGGAGAGCTATGACATCTCCCACACCGGCGGCGCCGATCAGGTGGCCAGCATGGTGGTGTTCGTGGACGGACGGCCCCTGAAGCGGGACTACCGCCGCTTCCAGATCCAGAGCTGCGGCGGTCCCGATGACTACGGCGCCATGGCGGAGGTGCTGGAGCGCCGGTTCCGCCGGTATCTGGACGGCGACGAGAAGTTTTCTCCCCTCCCTGACCTGCTGCTCATCGACGGAGGCGTCCAGCACGCCCGGGTGGCCGAGGAGGTGGCGGCCAAGCTGCACCTCTCCGTGCCGGTGCTGGGCATGGTGAAGGACGACCGTCACCGCACCCGTGCGCTGGTGACGGCGCAGGGCATGGAGATCGGCATCCAGACGCCCCCCGCCCTGTTCGCCCTGATCGGGCGGGTGCAGGAGGAGGTCCACCGCTTCGCCATCACCTACCACCACCAGAAGCACGCCAAAAACGCCTACCGCTCCCAGCTGGACGGCATCGCCGGCGTGGGCGAGGCCCGCAAGAGGCTGCTTTTGCAGCGGTTCGGCACCGTCAAGGCCATTCGCGCCGCAGAGCTCCTCCAGCTGGAGGAGGTGCTGCCCAAGCCCGCCGCCCGCGCCGTCTACGACCACTTCCATCCGGAAAATATGCCAAAGGAGAACACCCCATGAGATATTACGCCACACTGGGCCCCGCCTGCTGCGAAGCGTCCGCGCTGTCCGCGCTGCTGCGCCGCGGCGTCTCCGGCTTCCGGCTCAACGTGTCCCACACGCCGCTGGCCGCTCGCCGCGACTGGATCGACGCCCTCCACGATGCGGAGCGCTCCACCGGTCTGTCCGCCCAGCTGATGATCGACCTCCGCGGGCCGGAGGTGCGCATCGGCGCTCTCCCCTCCCCGCTGACGCTGACGGCGGGCGAGGCCGTGACGCTGGGCGCGGATATCCCTGTGGAAAAAGATGTGCTGGCGGCGCTGGTGCCCGGCATGACCGTCCTGCTGGACGATGGGGCTATGGCCCTGACCGTGCTGGACGGCGGGCGGTGCCGCGTCACCCGCGGCGGCGTCCTCACCGGTCACAAGAGCCTGACGCCGGAGGGCACGGAGCTGCACCGCCCCGCCCTGTGTGAGGCAGACCTCGCGGATCTGGCCCAGGCCGCGGCGCTGGGTGTCAGCGCCGTCATGCAGCCCTTCGTCCGCAGCGCCGATGACCTCCGCACCGTGCGGCAGGCCATGGCGGAGAACGGCCTTGCCCATGCGGAGCTGTTCGCCAAGGTGGAGGATCAGACGGGGCTGGACGCCCTTCCGGACTGGATGGACCTTTGCGACGTGGTCACCATCGCCCGAGGTGATCTGGGCAGCAGCCTTCCTCTGGAGCAGCTGCCCGCCGCCCAGAAGCACATCGCCGCCCTGTGCCGCAGCCGCCGCAAGCCGTTTCTGGTGGTGACTCAACTGCTTCACAGCATGATCGACCATCCCACCCCCACCCGCGCCGAGGTACTGGACATCTACAACGCCGTACTGGACGGTGCGGACTGCCTGATGCTCACCGGCGAGACAGCCCAGGGCCGCTATCCGCTGGCGGCATTGGACTGGCTGATGCGCGTGGCCCAGGAGGCGCAGCGCGCCCGCTGACTTGAACTGAAAACACGCAAAGACCGCACCGGCCTCCTGCCGGTGCGGTCTTTGTTCTATCCCTCCCAAGGGCTCGGTATCAAAATTTGCCGGGCGCTCACTCTGCGTGCCGCCGCCTGCGGCGGATGGCAGCGCCTGCCAGGGCCATCGCCGCGCCACTGGCCGCGGCGATCCACAGTCCCACGGCGCCCTCATCCGCGGTCCGCGCCGACTGCACACTGCCGGAGGCGCCGGCCGCCTCTACCTTGCCGATGCTGGCGTCCTCCTTGCGGATCTCCTGTGTACCCGCCGCATCGCGGAAGTACCGGCCGCAGTCCTCACAGGTCCAGCAGGTGACATATCCCACCTGTGTCGGCGTGGCCGGACGGCCGTTCACCTTCACCAGCGCCGTATGGTTCTTGCTGTCCACCGCGCCGTAGGCCGCCCCGCAGGCGGCGCACACCGCCCGCTCCACGCAGGTTGCCGTACTGCCGCTGCACCTCGCCGTCTCCGACTGCCGGCAGCCGTTCACGGTACACCTGCGGGTGTGCCGGTCGTTCCCGTCGGATGTCCACGCGCCCCACGTATGGCCGCTCTTTGCCGCCGTGACGGTATCGCCGCACACGGCGCACACCACCGCCGTGGTGCAGTCGCCGTCATCCGCCGCGCCGCTGTGCAGGCAGGCGTAGCCGCAGTCGCGGCACGCGCCGCCGGCCCAGTCATGGCCGCTCTCCGCCACGGTCACAGCGCCGCAGCAGCTCCACTTCTTCAGATGGCTGTCCGCCGTGGTGATCCACTGCTCCTCCCCGCCTGACGCATGGTTGTCGGGATCAATGTCGCCGTAGCTCCTGCCGCAGTAATCGCACGCCGCCGGCTCGAGGCAGGTGGCCGTACCGCCGGAATGCACCGTCTCCAGCCCCTGCCACGCCAGCACCGGAATGCGCATACCGTTCTCCGCCAGCCGCTTGCTGCCGCAGTCGGTGTCCCACGGGTGCGCGTCGTCACCGCGCCCCGCGATCAGCGCCTGCAGCACCGTGCCGTCGGCAAAGGCCGCGGCGGCCTTGGCTGTACCGCTGCCGCTGCCGCCCGTCAGATACCAGCAGTTCTCCACGATGCCCTCATTGGAGATGCTGCCGCCGGTGATCTCACCCACGTTATAGCAGTTCCGGATGGTGGCCGTGGTAAAGCCGTCCCGCATGTCGCCGACGATGCCGCCCGCCACATTGACGCTGCTGCCGTACCGGCCCTCCTGGATGCTGCCCGTGTTATAGCAGTCCTGGATCAGGGACGCGTCGAAGCTCACGCCCAGAATACCGCCCATGCCATGGCGGCCCTCCGAATCTCTGCTGATGCCGCCGCTGATCGTCCCGGTATTCACGCAGCCCCGTATCGTTCCCCTGTCGCTCATGCCGACGATGCCGCCCACGCGGCCCATGGTGCCGATGTCGTCGTTAGGCGCGATGGTGCGGAGGGTACCGTCATTCCGGCAATTCTCGATGGTCCCGCTGCTGGAACCGGCAATTCCTCCGGCATTGATCTGGACCCCGCCCAAGGAGCCGTCCACCTTATTGAGGCGAATATCGCAGAGGTTCCGGCAGTTCCGGATCGCCGCGCCATTGGCCTCGCCTGCGATACCGCCCACATTGCCTCCGCCGACACCGTGGACATAGATATAGCCCGTCACGGTGACGTTCTGCACAACGGCGCTGCCCGTCAGCTGGGCGAACAGCCCGCTTGCGTAGGTATTCTCGGCATTTGTCGATACATACAGCCCCGTGATGGTGTGCCCCTGCCCGTCAAACGTGCCGCCGTAGCCTTCCGGCGCCGTGGATGTCCGCTCATACTGCCCCATGGGTGTCCACTCAGACAGCCACATGCCGCTCTCGCCCCTGGTATACCTGCCGTTTTCATCGAAGGTGCCGTCGTTCAGTACGATGTCCGCCGTCAGCACGGCGCAGGCATCGCTGTTCAGCTTCCGCCCGTTAGCGCCGTTGACGATATCCCTGAACACCACCAGCTCCTCCGCATTTCCGATCTGATAAGGCTCCTCCGCCGTACCGCTGCCGCTCAGGCTGCGGCCCCACCACGCCATTAGGATCAGATCCCCCATCACAGGGGCGGAGAAGTCATACACGTCGGCACCGTTCAGCCGCCAGCCCAGCAGCTCGTGTCCCTCGCTGGTAGGGTCGGCGGGACGGGAGACTGCCTGTCCCCGCAGCACCCGCCGCGTCCCATCGGTGCTGCCGTACATGGTCAGGAACGTGACCTGGCACTTGGCGCTGGCCTTGATGGTGCCTCCGCTGCTGACGCTGGTCAGGAACACCGTGCGCTCGGCGTTGTAGCTGGCGTCGATGGTGCCCTCGTTGACGACACCGGCGCTGCCGCCGCAGTCCCGAATGGTGCCGCCGTCGGCGTACATGGTTCCCTCGTTATACACGCCGCCCGCGCCCAGCAGACCTCCGGCCGAGCAGTCGCGGATGGTGCCGCCCTTCATGGTAAATATGCCCATGTTGTATACGCCGCCCGCGTCTCTGGCGCCGTAGAAGGGGCTGGAGCAGCCCATGATGGTGCCGCCGTTCATGGTAAATCTGCCGCCGGCGTTCACCACCACGCCGCCGGCGAAGGCGTTGCCCATGGCGGGGACCTTACCGCCGGTGATGATGCCGCCCTTGACGGAGAAGTCGCTGTGCGTGCTCTCCGGATTGCTGTCATTCAGCTCCAGATAGCCGCCGTTCCCGATCCAGAACACGATGTTGCTGCCGTCGCTCCGGAGCACGTGGCCGTTCAGGTCCACGGGCACGTACCGGCTGACATCCAGTCGACTTCCCGTGAGCTGCACGTCCGCCGTCAGGATCACCTTGCTCACCTCGCTGTCCGCCAGCGCGGCGGCCAGTCCCTGCGCCGTGGTGACCTCGCGGTCAGCAGTGCCGAGGAAATGCGCGCCGTCCTCCCTGGTCACGCTGTTCACGATACTGTCCATCACGCTCACATGCCCCTCGGACTTGATGATCAGGCTGTCCACCGCGCCGCCCCGCAGCTGCAGCACGCCGCCGGTCTCCACCGTGACCTTGCTGTACCGGCCGCCGGTGATGGTGACATTGGCGTCACCGGCGATGATAAGCTCGCTCACCCGTTTCCCGTCAGCCGCGGTGATGCTTTTCGCCGCCTTGTGGATGGTCAGAGGCTTCGAGACGTCCTGATAGATGGTCAGATCGCCTCCCACGTATTTCCCACTGGTATCCGCCAGCACCACCGGCAAACGCTCCTCTGTGTGGATGTATACCGTGACGGTCCCATCGGCCAGTGTCAGCGTAGCGCAGTTCTCCTCCGGAACCAGGCTGCCGCCGTAGAGCCGGACCTTCGCCCGGGTGTCCTCGCCCACGGTGTAGGCGTCGTCCGCCGCCAGCGCCTGCACCGGCAGCAGGCTCACCGCCATGCACAGTGCCATCAGGATGCTTACCAATCGTTTCCTCATGTGTTCTCCTCCCTTTCGCCGCAGGACGCGGCCCCCAGTTGAAAGTCGTAGCGCATCTCCAGCGCGTGAAACAGTCTCTCTATGGTACGCTGGCCCACGGCCCGCAGATCCATGGTCCGCAGGAAGGCCAGCGCCTGCTGGATCTCCTGCTCCGGCACCCCGTAGCCCCGCAGGCTCAGTGTCAAAAAGCACTCCAGCTTCTTCTCCAGCGTCAGCGCCCCGCCGCAGGGCTGGGCCATATAGCCCCGCATCAGTCCCGCCGACCCCAGCTCCAGCATGTAGAAATCCTCTGCCGTCAGCTGCGGCTGGTACGGTCCGAAGATGTCGTACAGCTCTCGGGCTGTCTCGCGGAAGATGTACTCCGACGCCTCCTTCTGGGTATAGGCCTCGATGTAGATCTCCCGCAGGTTCTCGTTGAGCTCCGTCAGCGTCAGCTGGATGGCCGTCTCCGCCGCGTACACGAACACCGGCGGCAGCTTGCCGCCGACCACGCTGCGGGCCGCCCCGAACTGGCCGGAAAACATGAACGTCACCAGCTCCGTCAGCACCCCGTCCTTGGCCCGAAAGATGTTCTGGAAGCTGCTGTTGGACACCTCTGCTCCCTGCACGATCTGGGCCACGGTGGTCTTTTTGTAGCCCTGCTCCAAAAACAGCTTGACGCATACGGTCAGTATCCGGCGCTTGGCCGGCAGACTGGCGTTGGTCAGCGCCATGGAGACCACCCCCTCCTTCTATTTCTGGCATATATGCCATTATAGTACCATGCAGCCACCGCCTGCGCAAGCACTTTCTAACGGTTTTTTACTTTTCGGCAAAATCACGGTCCTTTTTACAAAAATTGGATACCCGTCCCCTGTTCGCGCACAAAACGCTCTCCTCCTGCGCAAAAAGAGTACCGGCGCACCCTGCGGTGCGCCGGTACTCTCTCCCTTTTTTCTCTCACTCGATCTCGAAGTCGTCTGTCTCAATAACGTCCGGCTGCTGATGCCGCACCACCTTCACGGCGCACAGCGCCACGCTGAGGTTCAGCGCGCCGTCCAGCAGCAGCGACACGCCCATCAGCATCACCAGCGCCTGAGCCCCCTCGGTGGGCCGCAGCACCAGCAGCAGTCCGATGACGCCTGTGAGCACTGCCAGCACCAGTACCAGCCACCATTGGGGTATCCCAAACCGCCTGGCGTCCACGGCGATCTGGATCTTGAACAGGCCGTCCGCCAGCACGGGAATGCCGAATATCACGCACAAAAAGCTCATGGCTTCTCCGGGGTGGCACAGGGTGATGATGCCCACAGCTATGAGCAGTATCCCGAAGGCCAGGTCGTACTGAAACGCCAGCCGGAACAGGTCCTTGGAGAAGTACCCGCCCAGCTTGATGGCGCCGCACACCACCATGCCGATGCCCAGCGCCCTGCCGATCCACGGCACGCACCGCTCCGACATCACCAGCAGCACCACGCCCAGCACGCAGAACAGCACCGACACCACGATATATCCGGTTTTCACGGCCCACAGCGGCCCCGTTGCTCTCACATTCCGCATAACTTGCATCTCCCTTCGCGCGTTCTTCCGCGCCTTTCTTTTTGTCATGCCCCATGATACCGCGCCGCCGCGCCCTGCGGTACGGGCAGAAAAAAGAGATGCCCGAAATTCGGACATCTCCCTGTATACGTCTGGTTTTTGGGCAAAGCGGGCCGTTTGTCTGTCGCCGCTCACAGCTGCCGGTTGTTGCTGTGAGCCACGATAAGCTCCGGCACGCCGCGGCACAGCTGGAGCATCCGCTGCAGGTCGCTCAATGACTCCTCCTTCATGCCGCCGCTGACCCAGTCGATCCACACGCCGAACAGCTGGCACTTCATGAACTGCACCACCACCCGCCGGTCGCCGCCGGAGATGCTGGCATCGGAGAACACGGTGGTAAGATACGTATCCACCACGTACTCGCACAGCCGCATGGTGTCCTGCAGGAACATATCCCGATTGGCGGAGTTGAAAATGTGCATCACAGCGCGGCGGTTCTCCCGTGCCGTGTGGAACGCCACGGAGAAGCATTCCTCCATGGAGGAGATGGTCGGGTACTGCCGGATCAGCTCATCGGTCTGCTCCGTCACGATCTCCCCCAGCAGGGAGGGAATATCCTGAAAGTGGTAGTAGAAGGAGTTGCGGTTGATACCGCAGTCCTCCACGATGTCGCGGACGCTGATCTTACTCAGCGGCTTCTGGTTCAGCAGCTTCATGAACGACGCCTTGATGGCCTGCTTCGTGAAATTCGCCACGGTGCTCCTCCTGTTCTCGGCGGTACAAAGCCCGCCCTACGGCTGTTCGCCGAGGGCGGGCCGTATGTAGTCCCTTTTATTTGGCGCTCAGGTACTCGTCAATGGACTTGGCGCCCAGCTTGCCGGCGCCCATGGCCAGAATAACGGTAGCCGCACCGGTGACGGCATCGCCGCCGGCGTACACGGCCTGACGGGAGGTAAGGCCCTCCTCGTTGACGATGATGCCGCCCTTCTTGTTGACCTCCAGGCCCTTGGTGGTGGACTTGATCAGCGGGTTGGGGCTGGTGCCCAGAGACATGATGACAGCGTCCACCGGCAGATCGAACTCGCTGCCCTTCTTCTCCACGGGACGGCGGCGGCCGGAGGCGTCCGGCTCACCCAGCTCCATCTCCACGCAGGTCATGGACTTCACGCAGTCCTGCTCGTCGCCGTTGATATGGACGGGATTGTTCAGCGTCTTGAAGATGACGCCCTCCTCGATGGCGTGCTCCACCTCCTCGTGACGGGCGGGAAGCTCCTCCATACCGCGGCGGTACACCACGTACACCTGGGCGCCCAGGCGCTTGGAGCAGCGGGCTGCGTCCATGGCCACGTTGCCGCCGCCCACCACGGCCACGGTCTTGCCCTTCAGATCCATGATGGGCGTGTCGCTGTCGGGCAGGTACGCCTTCATCAGGTTGATGCGGGTCAGGAATTCGTTGGCGGAGTAGACGCCCTTCAGGTTCTCGCCGGGGATGTTCATGAACATGGGCAGACCGGCGCCGGAGCCGATAAACACGGCCTCAAATCCGTTCTCCTCCATGAGCTCGTCGATGGTGATGGTGTGGCCCACCACGGTGTTGGTCTCCACCTTCACGCCCATGGCCTTCAGACCGTCCACTTCCTTCTGGACGATAGCCTTGGGCAGACGGAACTCGGGGATGCCGTACACCAGCACGCCGCCGGCCAGATGCAGTGCCTCAAACACCGTGACCTCGTAGCCCTTCTTGGCCAGGTCGCCGGCGCAGGTCAGGCCCGCGGGGCCGGAGCCGATGACCGCCACCTTGTGGCCGTTGCTCTCGGGCTTGGCAGCGGCCTCGGTGCTGTGGGCGTTGTGCCAGTCGGCCACGAAGCGCTCCAGACGGCCGATGCCCACGGGATCGCCCTTCTTGCCGCGGACGCAGTGCATCTCGCACTGGCTCTCCTGGGGACATACACGGCCGCACACGGCGGGCAGGGAGCTGGTCTGATGGATGACCTGATATGCGCCCTCATAGTCCTTCTCCACGATCTTCTGAATAAACTCGGGGATGCGCACGTTGACGGGACAGCCGTCCACGCAGGGATGGTTCTTACAGTTCAGGCAGCGGGCGGCCTCGTCCAGCGCCTGCTCCTCAGTGTAGCCCAGCGCCACCTCGAGGAAGTTCTTGTTGCGGATCTGAGGGTCCTGAGAAGGCATCTCGTTCTTATCCAAACGCATGTTGATCTTGCCAGCCATCTTACTTTACCTCCTGCTTGAACAGATTGCAGACTTCCTCGTGCTTATGCACCTCGAAGTCGTGGTACATCTGGTTGCGCTTCACAGCCAGATCCCAGTCCACCTTGTGGCCGTCGAAGTCGGGGCCGTCCACGCAGGCGAAACGGGTCTCGCCGCCCACGGTGAGGCGGCAGCCGCCGCACATGCCGGTGCCGTCGATCATGATGGGGCTCATGGACACGGTGGTGGGCACGCCGTAGGGCTCGGTGGTCTTACAGACGAACTTCATCATGACCATGGGGCCGATGGCGAAGATCTCGTCATACTGATTGCCCTCGTCCAGCAGCTGCTTCAGCGCTTCGGTAACAAGGCCCTTCTGGCCGTAGGAGCCGTCGTCGGTGCAGACCTTCAGCACGGAGGAAACCGCCTTGAACTTGTCCTCCAGAATGACCACGTCCTTGCTCTTGAAGCCCACCACAGCGTGGACCTCTGCGCCGCAGTCATGGAACTTCTTCAGCACGGGGTAGGCAATGGCGCAGCCTACGCCGCCGCCGACGACACAGACCTTCTTCTTGCCCTCCGTCTCGGTGGGGCGGCCCAGGGGACCCACGAAATCGTGGAGACAGTCGCCCTGCTGCTTGTGGCTCAGCTTCTCAGTGGTGGCGCCCACGGTCTGGACGATAATGGTCACGGTGCCCTTTTCGCGGTCATAGTCGTGGATCGTAATGGGGATGCGCTCGCCCTTCTCATCCACACGCAGGATAATGAACTGGCCCGGCTCCGCCTTCTTGGCCACCATAGGCGCTTCGATCTCGTACAGGATCACAGTGGGCTTCAGCGCTTCTTTTCTAACGATGCGATACATACATCACGGCTCCTTCTTCTCTAATGTTCGGTGTCCGGCACAGGGGATCACTGTCACGGCATATCCGCTTTCCGCTTCATTGTAACACCAACCGGCAGACCCGTCAATCTTCATTTGCCGGAAAAACGGCTCAGACCCCCTGCTGCAGCAGGACTTTCCGGCCGTGGACATCCACCAGTTCCTCCTGCCGCATCTTCTTCAACTCCCGCATCATAGCGCTGCGGTCCGTGGAGATATAGTCCGCCAGCGCGCTAAGGGAAAACGGCAGCGAGAACTCCCCGCTGCGGTTTTTGGCGGCCATCAGCGAGAAATAGCACATCAGCTTGTCCCGTATGCTGCGGCGGCTCAGCACCTCCACCCGCTCATACAGAGATGTGGCCTTCTCTGCCACCAGCTGGAACATGTTCTCCACCACCTGTGTGTGGTGGGCGCAGGCCTTTTCGCACCGCTTCGTCACCTGGTCGGCGGCCATGAACCACACGCGGCAGGCGGTCTCCGCCACCACGGTGATGCTGTCGCCGGTCACATTCTCAAACATCAGCATCTCCCCGAACACGCCGCCGCTCTCCAGCCGCTCCAGAATGGTGCGGTTTCCCTGCTGGTCGATGCGCTCGATGACCGCTGCGCCCTCCGCCAGCACGCCCACCATGTTCCGCCCCGCGCCGAAGTCGTATACCACCTCGTCGGCGCGGAAGCTGACCTCCCGCATGTCAAAGCAGGTACGCATGGCCTGCTGGGACTCCTCGCTGATCCCGCGAAACAGTGGGGATGCGCCGATCTCCATCGCCTTTATGCCTCCCTTCTCAGGCGGCGGTCCCGCCGCCTGCCTATGATACCGTATACGATATAGTTGCCCAGAAATCCCACCGCAAGGCCCGCCAGCACGTCGATGACCGCATGCTGCTTGATGAACATGGTGGATGCGATGACCAGAACGCCGTACACCGCAGTGCTCCACCGCCACGCCCGCTTCTTCAGCCCTCTGGTGTGCCATATGGCGAACCATGCGTCAATGACGCCCACCACGTGGACGCTGGGGAACACGTTGGTGTTGGTGTCCAGCGAGTAGGTGTAGGCCACCAGATCGCAGAAGATGTTGTCCCTGGGCATCACAGCGGGCCGCAGGTCCTGCCCGTTGGGGATCAGGGCGCAGATGAGCGTGCTGAACAGAAACGTAATCATGATGCTCCACATGTACCGCCGGAAGCCCTCGCCATCCTTGAGGATGAGGTAGATGCCCAGAATAAACAGCAGTACGCTCCAGCTGGCGTAGATGGGGGCAAAGCCCTCCAGAAACGGGATCTTGTAGTCGATGGGCAGCTGGGTAGCCCAGTAGTTGTCGGTGATAAAGTGCTCAATGGTGAAGAATATGCCCAGATAGACAGGCAGAAACAGCCCCCACCACATGTGCGGATGGTCGTGGATAAACGTCTTGATGCGCTGCATAGAAACCTCCCACAGGATGATAGTCGTGTCCCGTATTGTAGCAGATGCCCCCGCCGCAGGCAACCATTTTGTGATAAATGTCACAATAATTTTACAAATCCGTCATTCTCCCGGAAGTGTCTGACAGACTTGCCATCCGCCGGTGGGTATAGTATACTGATGATAACAGGCAGCTTTTGCCGAAAGAAGGAGGACCTCCCATGGAGATCAAAAAACGCGAGAACATTCCGGAAAACCGTCAGGTGCGCCTGACCGTAGCCGTGGACCGCGGCACGTGGCAGGACGCACTGATGCACTGCTACAATGGCATCAAGGCTCTGTGCCCCGTGGAGGGCGAGCCCACCCGCGAGAAGATCGAGGCCGTCTACGGCAGCGATTTCCTGTATCAGGAGGCCGTCAACGAGACGTATCCCCAGGCGCTGGTGGATGCCATCGGACAGGAGGACATCTCCATCGCCGGCACCCCCACCCTGACGGTGGAGGACATTGGCCCGGATGGCTTCACCTTCACCGCTCTCATCGACCTGTACCCCGAGGTAAAGCTGGGCCAGTACAAGGGCCTCAGCGCCGTGTACCCCCAGGCGGAGCTGTCCGAGGAGGACACCCAGGCCGCGCTGGAGGAGTACGCCCGCGCCCACATGACCGCGGAGCATCCTGACCGTGCCGCCATGGGCGACGAGGTGGTGCTGGACTTTGAGGGCTTCGTGGACGGTGTGGCCTTCGAGGGCGGCAAGGGTGAGAGCTATCCCCTGCTGCTGGGCAGCGGCTATTTCATCCCCGGCTTTGAGGAGCAGGTGGCCGGCGCCCGTACAGGCGAGGAGCGAGATATCCATGTGACCTTCCCCACCGCCTACACGCCGGAGCTGGCGGGCAAGGACGCCACGTTCCACATCAAGGTCCATGAGATCACCCGCCGCTCCATGCCCACGCTGGACGACGCATTTGCCAAGGCGCAGGGCTTCACCGACCTCTCCCACCTGCGCCGCAGCGTCATGGAGCAGGCGGTGGCCAAAAAACAGTCGGAGGCCGCAGAGCAGTTCGCCAACGACCTGATCGGCCAAGTGCTGGCAGGCATGGAGGTCGAGCTGCCCGACGCCATGGTGGAAAACCAGCTGGACGGCCTTATTCAGGAGCTGCGCGGCCATCTGGAGGGTCAGGGTGTGCAGCTGGAGCAGTATCTGGAGTCCAGCGGCACCTCCATGGAGGACCTCCGCGCCCACGCGCGGGAGCAGGCCGCCGGCGCCGCCCGCTTCGAGCTGGCCATGACGGAGATCGCCCGTCTGGAGGGTATTGATGTCACCGATGACGACGTGGAGCAGAAGTACGCGGAGCTCTCCGCCCAGTACCAGCTGTCCCGCGACCTGCTGCGCCAGCAGCTGCCGCCCCTGCGCCTGCGCCACGACCTGAAGCTGGCCCGCGCCCAGGCTGTGGTGGTGGACTCCGCCCGCCGCAAATAACATCTTCATCCCGCGCAAACAGCACCCCGCAGGCACACGCATCACCCCGCATGAAACAAGCACCCCGCAGGCAATGCCTGCGGGGTGCTTGTTTCTATCTCCCCTATGACGCGCGGGTCACGCCGCCGAAGTACCAGTTCCCCAGTCCATCGGACACCACGCCCAGCACGCCGTCGCGGATGACGCAGGGCTGCGTCCTGCCGTACAGCGGGATGACGTACCCCGTCTCCAGCAGCAGCTGCTCCGCATCCCGCAGGTAGGCATCTTCCGCCTCCTGGGAATTGCTGGTGGCCGCGATCTTCATCAGAATGTCGTAGGCGTTGAGGTACAGCATGCCGTAGTTTCGCATGTCCGTACTGCGCCAAGGGTCCAGATAGGCGAATGCATCGTTGTTGTGGGCCGTCATCTCCATCAGCGCGATCACGAACTCGCCGTTCGCCAGCCGCTGCTTCAGCTCGAAGCTCTCCAGCCCCACCAGCTGCACCTTGATGCCCAGCTGCGCCTCCCAGATCTGCTGGAGCTGCTGGGCCGCCTGGGCCTGATCCGATGTCCGGTCATATGCCAGCGTCACCGTGTCCAGCGCACTGAGGCTCACGGCGTTGCTGAACCCCGCCTGCCGCAGCAGCGCCAGCGCACCCTGACACCGCTCCTCGTACTTGTCCGGATCGTTGTCGATCCGTGTGCCGTTGACCACGCGGAACTCCTCCCCGCTGGCGGTAAGGATGCCGTAGGGCACCAGTCCCTCCGCCGCCGTGTAGTCCTGCCCCATGGCCTCCGCCACCGCATTGCGGTCGATGACCAGGCTCAGCGCCCGCCGCAGCTCACTGCGGCTCATGCTGGTGGCCATCTGGTTCAACAGCAGGATGCCCACCGTGGGGTCGCCGCCCTGCTGGGCGTCCTCCCCGCCGGCCCCGATGACGATATCCACCTTTCCGGCACTGGCGTCCGCCGCCTGCCGGTCCTTCAATTGGATGTCGATGCGATCCGGCCCCAGCCGCTTCACGTCGTAGTACGCCGCACGGGTGTGCAGCGTCAGCCGCGTACTGTCGCTCCAGTCGCCGGTGCGCTCGTAGGCGCCGTTGCCCACGAACCACAGACTGCTGGCGCTCCAGTTTTCGTGGCCCGTCACCGCCTTCTCCTGCACCGGCATGGTGACTGCCGACGTGCAGGTGCTCTCGATGAACGACGGGTAGCTGCCGCTGAGCACCACCACCAGCGTGTGGTCGTCCGGCGCCGACACCTGCAGCGCCTCGGTATCGCCCAGCACCGCCTTGTCGTACCCCGCCACCATGGCCAGCGCATCGGCGTTGGGGCTGTTGGTCTCAGGGTCCACCAGCCGCCGCCAGGCGTACACGAAGTCGCCGGCCGTAACGGCGCTGCCATCGGACCATTTCGCGTCGGTACGCAGCTGGAACGTATACGTCACCGTGCCGTCCAGCGCCGTCTCCTCGGTGTAGCTGCGGGCCACGGCGTGAACCGCGCCCTCGGCGCTGGGCCGCATCAGGTTCTCAAACACATGCTTGACCACGGTGCGCTCCGCCGGCGTCACCGCCTGAGCGGGGTCCATCGTCCGCACCGTGCCGGTCATCACCACCGACAGCTTCTCCTCATCGTTGGGATCCTCGCCGCAGGCTGCCAGCAGCATCGTCATACAAAGGGCCAGCAGCAGTGCCGCCGCCCGTCTCCAATTTCTCATAGGCTGTTCCTCCGTGGGGTCGTTTTCTGCCATTATATCCGGTTTCGCCGAAAAAGTAAAGCTGTCCCCCCAAAACGCGCATCCGGCCAGAGGTCTCGGAGGGAAGGATCGTGTGAAAGGGAACCGTCAGGGTTCCCTTTCGCGTTTCGTCACCCGCCGCAGCGACCAAAATCGCAAAATCAGCAATTGCCCTGATTCTGCGATTTTGCAAGCAGCAAGCCGGGAAGCCCATGCGGACTTTCCGGCTTGCTGAGCCGCCCGAAGGCGGCTTTACTCAATGTGCGGTATTCCCTTACTCCTGCACCAGAAGCTGGGCGATCTGCACGGCGTTGGTGGCCGCGCCCTTGCGCACCTGGTCGCCGCAGCACCAGATGTTCAGACCGTTGTCGCTGGTGAGGTCGTCGCGGATGCGGCCCACGAACACCAGATCCTGATCGCTGGTCTCCAGCGGCATGGGATAGCGCCTGTTGGCCAGATCGTCCACCAGACGGCACCCCGGTGCCGCCGCGATCAGCTGCCGCGCCCGCTCCACGGAGATCTTCTCTCTGGTTCGCACCACGATGGACACGCTGTGGCTCCGCACCACCGGCACCCGCACGCAGGTGCAGCTGACCTTCAGCTCCGGCAGGTGCATGATCTTGCGCCCCTCGTTCTGCATCTTCATCTCCTCGGAGGTGTAGCCCTCGAAGGCCTCGCCGCCGATCTGGGGAATGACGTTATAGGCGATCTGGTACTGGAACACCTTAGGCTCCACCGGCTCGCCCTGGCCCAGCCGCTCCACCTCGTTCAGCAGCTCGATGGGGCCGCCGGCTCCCGCGCCGGACACCGCCTGATAGCTGGAGGCGATGATGCTCTCGATGGGGCTGTCCTGATTCAGGGCGTTGATGGCCACCAGCGACACGATGGTGGTGCAGTTGGGGTTGGCGATGATGCCCTTATGCTTCCTGGCGTCCTCGGGGTTGATTTCAGGAATGACCAGCGGCACGTTGGGGTCCATGCGGAACGCGCTGGAGTTGTCCACAAACACGGCCCCCGCCTTGACGATGGCCGGCGCAAACCTCTTGGCGATGTCGTTCTCCGCCGCGCCCAGCACGATGTCCATGCCCTTGAAGGCTTCATCGCAGGCCAGCTCCACGGCGATGTCCTGTCCCTTCCAGGGCAGCAGCTGCCCCACGGACCGTTCCGATGCCAGCAGGTGCAGCTCTGCCACAGGGAAATCCCGCTCCGCCAGGATCTTCATCATCTCGCAGCCCACCGCACCGGTGGCGCCCAGGATCGCAACTTTATACTGTTTCATGGATAGCTCCTCCTTTTTATTTCACAAAGCTGTCGTACAGCGCACGGATGGCCTTCTCAAAGTCAGCTCCGTCCACGCCCACGATAATATTCAGTTCCTCCGGCCCCTGGGTGATCATGCGGATGTTGATGCCGTTTTCACCCAGCTTGCCGAAGATCTTGCCGGAAGAACCGGGCTGGAACGCCATCTTCCGGCCCACGGCCGCCACGATGGCCATGCCGTCGGTAAGGTGCAGGCTGTCGGGCTTTATCTCCTTCTCCAGGTCGCCCATGGCCTGATAGAGATAAGGTGAGGACTTACCGGTCTCCACCACCAGCGACACGCTGTCGATGCCGGAGGGCAGATAGTCCACATTGATGTTGTACCGCTCCAGCACCTCCAGGATGCGGCGCACCGCCCCCAGCTCCGAGGACATGCCGTTCTTGGTGAGGGTGATGACGGAGAAGCCCTTCTTGCCGGCGATGCCGGTGATCATGCTGCCGGAGGTGCGCTCCGTCTCCGACTCCTCGAAGGTCTCCCGGATCATGGTGCCCGGGTGCTCCGGCTGGTTTGTGTTGCGGATATTCAGGGGGATGTTCTTCTCCCGCACCGGCGACACCGTGCCTTCGTGGAGCACCTGTGCGCCGATATAGCTGAGCTCGCGGAGCTCGGCGTAGGTGATGCGCTCGATGGGCTTGGGGTCCTTGACGATCTTGGGGTCCGCCATCAGGAAGCCGGACACATCCGTCCAGTTCTCGTACACATCGGCATCCAGCGCCGCCGCGGCCAGTGCGCCGGTGATGTCGCTGCCGCCGCGGGAAAACGTGTGGACGCTGCCGTCGGGCATGGCCCCGTAGAATCCCGGAATGACCACCCTCCGGCCCGACGCGGCGCGGCGCAGGTTCTCATAGCTGGCCTCCTGGTCTACCGTGCCGTCCAGCTTGAACTTCAGCCACAGGGAACTGTCCAGAAAATCAAAGCCCAGATAGTCCGCCATCAGCTCCGCCGCGAAGTACTCGCCGCGGGATACCAGCTCATCGGCGCTGATGCCCTTGTCCATCTTCTCCCGCAGGGCGGCAAACTCCGCCTCCAGCGGGGTCTTCAGCCCCAGCGCGTCGCGGATGGCCACATAGCGGGAGCAGATCATGTCATAGATACCGTCGCAGCTGACGCCGTACTGCAAATGTGCGTGGCACAGATACAGCAGGTCCGTGATCTTGTGGTCGTTCTTGTCCCGCTTACCGGCGGCGCTGACCACCACCACGCGGCGGCTGTCGTCAGCCCTCACAATGTCCCGTACCTTGGCGAACTGTTTTTCGTCCGCCATGGACGAGCCGCCGAATTTCAATACTTTCAACATATTTTTGCCTCATACTTCCGGAATTTTTGCAGCGGCACTTTTATCATGGCGACAAATTGTTCGCATTTGTCCGCGAGATAAAAACACTTGCTTTTTTGTTGGCGACAGTGTATCATAGCGTCATCAGAAATGCAAGAGAAATTTTGGAGGACTTTTCCTATGCTGTACCATAGTACCCGTAACGCCGACCTGACCGCTCCCTCCACCCACGCGGTGCTGGAGGGCATCGCCCCCGACGGCGGCCTGTATATCTGTGATCCCGCCCAGCTGCACTTTGACTGGCAGGGCGCTCTGAAGCTGGACACCATGGATATGGCCGCGAAGATCCTGTCCGCACTGCTGCCGGACTTCTCCGATATGGATGACATTGTCCGTCGGAGCTATGCCGGCAAGTTCCCCACCATGGACCTGACCCCGCTGGTGCCCGTGGGCGGCAGCTATGTGCTGGAGCTGTACCACGGTCCCACCTCCGCCTTCAAGGATGTGGCCCTGTCGGTGCTGCCCCGCCTCATCGGCGCCGCCGCCAGGGCCGAGGGCATGACCGGCGACGTGGTCATCCTCACCGCCACCTCCGGCGACACCGGCAAGGCCGCGCTGGAGGGCTTCCACGACGTGAAGGGTACCCGCATCATCGTGTTCTACCCCGAGGGCGGCGTCTCCGCCGTCCAGCAGGCCCAGATGACCACCCAGACAGGTGACAACGTGAAGGTCTGCGCCGTCCGCGGCAACTTCGACGACGCCCAGACCGGCGTGAAGCAGGTGTTTGCCGCCTGTCAGGGCAAGGATCTTCACGGAGCCATGCTCTCCTCCGCCAACTCCATCAACATCGGCCGTCTGGCCCCCCAGGTGGTGTACTATTTCCGCTCCTACGCGGACCTGGTCAAAAGCGGCCGTATCCGGGTGGGCGACAAGGTGAACTACGTGGTGCCCACCGGCAACTTCGGCGACATTCTGGCGGGTTATTTTGCCAAGTGCATGGGCCTGCCCGTGGGCCGTCTGGTCTGCGCCAGCAACGCCAACGATGTGCTGACGGAGTTCATCTCCACCGGCCGCTACGACCGCCGCCGCCCCTTCTACAAGACCACCTCCCCCTCCATGGACATTCTGGTGTCCAGCAATCTGGAGCGTCTGCTGTTCCTGCTGTCCCGCGACCCCGCCTATGTGGCGGAGCTGATGCGTCAGCTGCGGGAGGACGGCGTCTACCAGCTGTCTGACCGGCTGCTGGCCCAGCTGAAGCAGGACTTCTCCTGCGGCTGCTGCGACGACAAGGGCGCCGCCGATGTCATCGGCCGCCTGTGGCGGGAGCAGCACTATCTCTGCGACCCCCACACCGCCGTGGCCTGGTCCGTGGCGGAGCAGCTCAGCGAAGAACTGCATGATACCGGTGCCCCGACGGTGGTGCTGTCCACCGCCTCGCCCTACAAATTCCCTGCTGCGGTGCTGTCTGCGCTGGGCCGGGAGACGGGCGAAAATGAGTTCTTCATGATGAACGAGCTTTGCCGCATTTCCGGCGTCCCCATCCCCCGGAATCTGGCAGGGCTGGAGGGCCGTCCCGTGCTGCACAAGGACGTGATCGACAAGGATGCCATGCTGGACTATGTGCTGGCAGAGGTACTGAAAAAGTGAGAAAGGAGCCGCTTTTATGAATATTGTATGCTTGGATATGGAGGGCGTTCTGGTCCCCGAGCTCTGGATCGCCTTTGCTGAGGAGAGTGGCGTCCCCGAGCTGCGCCGCACCACCCGCGACGAGCCGGATTACGACAAGCTCATGCGCTGGCGCATCAGTCTCTTGCGCGAAAAAGGTTTGAAATTGCATCAGATTCAGGACGTTATCGCCAAGATCGACCCCCTTCCCGGCGCAAAAGAGTTTCTGGACGAGCTGCGCAGTGTGGCCCAGGTGGTGATCCTCAGCGACACGTTCGATCAGTTCGCTATGCCCCTGATGAAGAAACTCGGATACCCCACTTTGTTGTGCAATACCCTGGAAATCGATGCAGATGGGTACATTTCCCGCCACGTGATGCGGTGCGAGCACTCCAAGCTCACCACCGTCAGGGCCCTTCAGTCCATGGGCTACGACACCATCGCCAGCGGCGACAGCTACAACGATATGGAGATGATCCTCCACAGCAAGTACGGTTTCCTGTTCCGCACCACGGACAAGATCAAGGCTGAATATCCCCAGCTGCCCGCTTTTGAGCACTACGACGACCTGCTGGCCGCCATCAAAGCAGCCCTGTAACGCCCCCTGAAGCAAAAAGAAAGTCCTCCGCGCAGAGCGCGGAGGACTTTCTTTTTGTGATAGGTCACTTTTTCTCCGTAGGGGTCACATGGCCGTTTTCATCCACTGCGGCAGGCGTGATCTGGCTGCGGGTGTTGCGGGCGATGTCGTCCAGCCGCATACGGCTGGGGAAGTCGCTGAGCAGCGTGTACGCCACGCCGTGCTTTTTGGCGCGGCCCGTCCGGCCGATGCGGTGGACGTAGTACTCGTTCTCCTCCGGCACCTCGTAGTTGAACACGGCGTCCACATCGTCCACGTCGATGCCGCGGCTGGCCACATCCGTTGCCACGAACACCCGGAGCTTTCCGTCGCGGAACCGCTGCATGACCTCCTCCCGCTTGCGCTGGGGGATGTCGCCGTGGATGCACTGGGCGTCCACGCCCCGCATCTGCAGGAACTTGGTGAGCCGCTCGGTGCTGCCCTTGGTGTTGCAGAAGCAGATGACCCGCTCGTAATTCTCGCAGTTCAGGATGCGCACGATGGCGTCCACCTTGCCGTCGGACGGCACCTCCAGCCGGTACTGGAGGATGTCGGGCTTATTCTCCTTGGTGGCCTGGACCGTGATCTCCTCGGGGTCCCGCTGGTACACCCAGGAGATGTCCATGACCTCCCGGGAGATGGTGGCGGAGAACATACCCAGATTCCTGCGGTTGGGGATCTTGTCCAGAATGCGGGTAACATCGTGGATAAAGCCCATATCCAGCATCCGGTCCGCCTCGTCCAGCACCACGGTAGTCACATCCTTCAGCGTCACGGTACGGCGCTTCATGTGGTCGCTGAGGCGGCCCGGGGTGGCCACCACGATCTGGGGACGGCGCTTCAGGGCGTCGATCTGCTTGCCGATGGGCTGGCCGCCGTAGAGGCAGACCAGGCGCACGCCCTCGTGGCACACGGCGATATCCCGCATCTCGTCGGTGATCTGCATGGCCAGTTCGCGGGTGGGGGCCAGGATGACGGCCTGCACCGCCTCGCTCTCGGGGTCGATGCGCTCAATGATGGGAATGCCGAAGGCCATGGTCTTACCGGTGCCGGTGGGTGCTTTTGCGATGACATCCTTCCCGGCCAGCATGGGCGGGATGCAGCCGGCCTGTACCGGCGTGCTGACGGTATAGTGCTTATTGCGAATGGCGCGCATGGTGGCCTCTGACAGGCCAAAGCTCTCAAACGGTGCGCCCTGTGTGACTTCCATATCCGTATCCTCGTGTTTCCATATGATCTCCATGTTAGTATACCATGCCTGTCAAGTGACAGAAAAGAGGGGACCGCGGCGCGGTCCCCTCTCCGGGCTTTATTTCTTATACGGCACGTGCCAGATGGTATCGGCATACTGGGCGATGGCCCGGTCGGCGGCGAAGATGCCGCTGCGGGCGATGTTCAGCAGGCTCATACGGTTCCACTGTGCGCGGTCGCCGTAGGTGCGGCTCATACGCTCCTCGGCGTCGCAGTAGGCGGCGAAATCCGCCAGCACCATATACTGGTCAGCGGGGCCGTCCCCGCCCATTACCAGCCGCTGCCAGATGTCCTCGTAGGTGACACCGTCGCCGAAGCCGGTCTTGAGCTGATCCACCACGCGGCGCAGCACAGGGTCCCGCTGGTACAGCAGCTGGGGATCATAGGTGTGGCGCAGGTGGGCCACCTCATCGGCCTTCAGGCCGAACAGGAACATATTCTCATCTCCCAGCACCTCGTGCATCTCCACGTTGGCACCGTCCAGCGTACCCACAGTCAGGGCGCCGTTCATCATGAACTTCATATTTCCGGTGCCGCTGGCCTCCTTGCCGGCGGTGGAGATCTGCTGGCTCACCTCGCTGGCGGGCATCAGCATCTCCGCCAGAGAGACCCGGTAGTTCTCCAGGAACACCACCTGCAGCTTGTCCTTGCAGATGGGATCGCGGTCGATCTGGGCGGCCAGGGAGTTGATAAGGTGGATGATGCGCTTGGCCACGGCGTAGCCCGGAGCGGCCTTGGCGCCGAACAGGAAGGTCTGGGGCCGCATATCCATGTTGGGATCATCCTGAAGCCGCTGGTACAGATAGATGATGTGCAGCACGTTCAGCAGCTGGCGCTTGTACTCGTGGAGCCGCTTCACCTGCACGTCGAAGATGGCGTCGGTGTTCAGCACCACGTCCTGCTGCTTCCTGGCGTAGGCGGCGAAGGCCAGCTTATTCTGGTGCTTGATCTCCTCCAGCCGCCGGAGCACCGACGCGTCGTCGGCGTAGGCCTCCAGCTTTTTCAGCTCCTGAGGACGGGTGAGGTAGCCATCGCCGGTGAGGTCGCAGATCAGGTCGTTAAGGCCGCGGTTGATCTGGGGCAGCCAGCGGCGGTGGTCGATGCCGTTGGTGACGTTCTTGAACTTGTCGGGCATCATCTGGCAGGCTTCCTTGAACACGTCCTTGCGCAGGATCTCGGAGTGCAGGGCCGATACGCCGTTGACGGCCATGGTACCCGCCAGGCACAGGTTGGCCATGCGCACGTGGCCGTCCCAGATGATGGCCAGCTTGGCGGTCTTGGCGGGATCGTGGAAATAGTCCTCTACCTGCCGCTGCCAGCGGTGGGCGATCTCCTGCAGGATCTGCCAGATGCGGGGCAGCAGCGTCTCAAACAGCTGCTGCGGCCAGACCTCCAGTGCCTCGGCCATCACCGTATGGTTGGTGTAGGCCACGCAGTGGGTGACGATGTGCCACGCCTCGTCCCAGTCCAGGCCCGCGTCGTCCACCAGGATGCGCATCAGCTCAGGGATCACCAGCGCGGGGTGGGTGTCGTTGATCTGGATGACGTTCTTCTCGTGGAAGTTCTTCAGGGTGCCGTAGTTCTCGATGTGCTTGCGGGTGATGGACTGCATGGTAGCGGAGACGAAGAAATACTGCTGCTTCAGGCGCAGGGACTTGCCCTCGTAGTGGTTGTCCTCGGGATAGAGCACCTGGCTGATGGCGTCCGCCATGGCTCGCTCCTCCGACGCCTGCAGGTACTGGCCCTGGCTGAACAGCTTCATGTCGATGGGCTTGGGGCTGCGGGCCTGCCACAGGCGCAGGGTGTCGACGTGGTCGGTGTCGTAGCCGGCGATCTCCATATCGCAGGGCACGGCCATGACGCGGGTATAGTCCTCGTGGACCACCATCAGGTGGCCGTTATCCCAGCGGGTGCGGACCTTGCCGCCGAAGTGGACCTCCTCCGCCTCCTGGAGCTTGGGCAGGAGCCAGGCGTCGCCCAGCTGCATCCAGTCGTCCGGAAGCTCCACCTGCTGGCCCTCCACGATCTTCTGCTTGAAGATGCCCAGCTCGTAGCAGATGGAGTAGCCAGCGGCGGGGATCTCCAGCGTGGTCATGCTGTCCAGATAGCAGGCGGCCAGACGGCCCAGACCGCCGTTGCCCAGACCGGCATCCGGCTCGATCTCGAAGATGTCGGCGGCCTTGAAGCCCAGCTCGTCGATGGCGGCGGCCAAATCGTCCAGCAGCTCCAGATTGTAGGCGTTTTTCATGAGGCTGCGGCCCATCAGGAATTCCATGGACAGGTAGTGTACCTTCCGCTGGCCCTCATGGGCGGCCTTCTCGCGGGTCTGCACACCGTGCTCGGCCATAATGTCCCGCAGCACCATGGCGCAGGCCTTCATCATCTCGCCATCGGTGGCCTGCTTCTCGGTACAGCCGTAGTTCAGGCGCAGCTTCTGGATAATGGCTTCTTTCAGGGTATCTTTGGTATACGTCATAAACAATGATCCTCCGTATGAGCAGCCGGGCGTCAGCCCAGCAGTTTTTCGTAGATATGGCGGTACTCGCCGGCACTGCGGGCCCAGCTGAAGTCCGCCGTCATGCCCCGCCGCCGCACGGTATCGAAGCCGGCGCGGTCGCCGCGATACAGGCCGGTGGCCTGCCCGACGACATCCAGCATGGCGCCGGCGTCATAGCGTTCGAACAGGTAGCCGGTGCCGTCCTCCTGCCCTACCTGACAGGAACGCACCGTGTCCGCCAGCCCGCCGGTGCGGCGGACGATGGGCACCGCGCCGTAGCGCATGGCGATCATCTGGCTCAGGCCGCAGGGCTCGCTGCGGGAGGGCATCAGGAACAGGTCGCAGCCCGCGTAGACGCGGCGGGCCAGATCCTCGGCATAGGTGATCTGGGCCGACAGGCGGCCGCCGTACTCCCACGCCTTGCCGCGGAAGAAGTCCTCGTAGCGGCTCTCTCCCTTGCCCAGCACCACCAGCTGGCAGCCGGTGGCCATGATGCCGTCCAGCCCCTGCTCCACGATATCCAGACCCTTGTGACCCACCAGACGGCTGACGATGCCCATCAGCGGTGTGTCCGGTTCCTGCGCAAGGCCCAGCGATGCCTGCAGAGACGCCTTGCAGGCGGCCTTGCCCGCCATGTGGTCCACGCCGTAATTCTCCGGCAGGGCGGGATCATGGGCGGGGTCGTAGCCCGCCACGTCCAGCCCGTTCACCACGCCGGAGAACTTCCCGTCGATCATGCGCACCACGCCCTCCATACCCTCGGCATAGGCGGCGTCGTGGAGCTGGGCGGCGTAGGTGGGGCTGACGGTGGTAACAGCGTCGGACACCAGCATGGCGCCCTTCATCAGGTTCACATCGCCGTCCATCTGGAGGGTGCCGTCATTATACCACCCTCTGTCCAGCCCGAACAGCTGGTCCACGGTGTCCGCGCCGTAGCGTCCCTGATACTCGATATTGTGAATAGTGAACACCGTGCGGATGCGGCGCACCGCCTCCCAGCGGGTGCAGACATCCTTGAGGTAGATGGGCACCAGCGCCGTCTGCCAGTCGTTGCAGTGGAGGATGTCGGGCATCCAGTCCAGACTGGGCAGCAGGTCGATGACCGCCTTGCAGAAAAAGGCGAAGCGCTCGCCGTCGTCGTACTCGCCGTACAGCGCACCGCGGCAGAAATAGTGCTCGTTGTCCACGAAGTACCATGTCACGCCGTCCTTCTCCAGTGAGAACAGGCCGCAGTACTGGTGACGCCAGCCCAGGTCTACGTAGATGTAGCGGCGGAAGGTCATCTGCTGCCGCCACTGCTGGCCGATCTGGCCATACAGCGGCAGGATCACCGCCACCTGGTCGCCGTTTCGGGCCAGTGCAGAGGGCAGGCTGCCCGCCACGTCCGCCAGTCCGCCGGTCTTGCAGAAGGGGAATGCCTCACTGGACACATACAGGATCTTCATACCGCAGCTCCTTTCTCCGGCAGCGCTCAGACTGTGCTGCCCTTGGCGATAACGATGGGATAGTGCTCGTGACCCATCAGCGTCACATTGTCGCTCACGGTCACGTGTTTGTCAGTGATGACGCTGCGCAGCACGGCGCCGCTTTTCACCACCGTATCCTTGAACAGGATACAGTTTTCCACGCTTGCCCCCTTTTCAATGCGCACATTCCGGAACAGAATGCAGTTTTTCACGCTGCCCTGAATGTCGCAGCCGTCGGCGATCAGGGAATTGACGCAGGGGCCGCTGGGGTCGATATAGCTGGAGGGGGAGTCGTTTTCCTTGCCGTACACCGGACGCTCAGGGCAGAACAGGGCCTGCCGCAGGGCGGGGTCCAGCAACTCCATGCTGCGCTGGTAATAGCTCTGGACGCTGTTGATGTGGGCGGCGTAGCCATCGTAGACATAAGCGTGGAAGTGATAGCGCTTCCCCATCTCCCGCAGGATGTTGCGGCGGAAGCTGAACTGATTGCGGCTGGCGCACTCCGTCACCATTTGCAGCAGCAGCTCCTTGCTGAGAACGAACATATTCAGGCAGCGGCAGCCCATGGGGGCGAACACGTCATAGACGGTATCGGTGATGCGGCCAGTATCGTTCACCGTGAAGTAGGTGTCCGACACGTCGCCCGGGACGGTGGTACACACCGCCGTCATGTCCGCGCCGCTGTCGATATGGCGGCGCAGCACGTCCTCCAGCGGCAGGTTGATGACCAGATCGCTGTCCGACAGCAGCACGTAATCCTGCCGGATGCCCTTGAGGTAGTTCATGACGCCGGCCAGGGCCTCCACCTTGCCGCGGTACTGGCCGCCCGCGCCCCGCTTTTCGTTGTAGGCAAAGGCGGGCAGCAGCGTCAGGCCGCCGTGGTTGCGGCTGAGATCCCAGCTCTTGCCGGAGCCCAGATGGTCCAGCATGGACTGGCATTTGCCGTGCATGATGACGCCCACGTCTGTGATACCGGCGTTGACCATGGCGGAGAGCACGAAGTCGATGACCCGATAGTCTCCGGCAAAGGGGATAGAGCCGTGGATGCGGTCGGCGATGAGCTCCCGCAGGTCCGTCCGCTTTTCATAGGAGAAGATGATCCCGTGCATACCTTTCATGGCCGTACCTCCTTGCCGTTGGCTCCCAGCATCATTTTCGGCTCCACCACGCCGCCGTCGGGGACGGCGGTGTGGGGTCCCAGCACGGCGATGCCCCAGCGATCAAAGTCCACGCTGCCTGGGGTGCCGCCCACCACCGCGTTCTTCCCCACATGGCAGCCCTCGCCCACGATGGCATAGGACACCCTGGCTCCCGCCTCGATGACGGCGTTGGGCATCACCACGGAGTAGGACACCTGCGCCCCCTCCGCCACGGAGGAGCCGTAGCTCAGGACGGTGTTCTTCACCTCGCCCAGAATGGTGCAGCCCTTGGCCACGGCGCTGTTGCCGATGTCGCCCTCCGGCCCCACGAACGTGGGCGGGCAGTTGGGGGTGCGGCCGTAGATGGGCCACTTTTTGTCCAGCAGGTTCAGGCCCGAGCCCGGGGACAGCATATCCATGTTGGCGTCCCACAGAGAGTCCAGCGTGCCCACATCCTTCCAGTAGCCCTCGAAGCGGTAGGCCGCCATGGTCTCTCCCGCCGAGAGCATGGCAGGGATGATGTTCTTGCCGAAGTCGTTGTCGCTGTTGGGGTCCGCCTCATCGGCGGCGAGGTACGCCTTCAGCTTGCTCCAGGTGAAGATATAGATGCCCATGGACGCCAGATTACTCTTGGGCTCCCTGGGCTTTTCGGCGAATTCGGTGATGCGGTCCTGCTCGTCCACGGACATGATGCCGAAGCGGCTGGCCTCCTCCCAGGGCACCTCCATGACAGAGATGGTGCAGGCAGCTCCGGCCTCCTTGTGGCGGCGGAGCATGTCGGAATAGTCCATCTTATAGATGTGGTCGCCGGACAGCACCAGCACGTACTCCGGATCGTACAGGTCCACAAAGCCCATGTTCTGGTAGATGGCGTTGGCCGTGCCCTTATACCAGACGGCGCCGGTGGCGGACTGGTAGGGCGGCAGGATGTGGACGCCGCCGGACATGCGGTCCAGCTCCCAGGGCTGGCCGCTGCCGATGTAGCTGTTCAGCTCCAGCGGGCGGTACTGGGTGAGCACGCCTACCGTGTCGATGCCGGAGTTGGTGCAGTTGGACAGGGGAAAGTCGATGATGCGGAACTTGCCGCCGAAGGGGACGGCGGGCTTGGCCATATTGCCGGTCAGGACGTAGAGTCTGCTTCCCTGTCCGCCGGCCAGCAGCATGGCCACACATTCTTTCTTCATGCTTGCGTACCTCCTGCTTCCTCTTTTTTCCGTTTCCGTTTGCCGTGGCCCCGCAGGATCACCGCGCCCAGCGGCGGGATGGTCAGAGCGATGGACTGCTCCCGCCCGTGGGACGGGACAGCCTCCACGGCGATGGGGCCGTCGGCGCAGACGCCGCTGCCGCCCCAGTGGATATCGTCCGTGTTGAAGATCTCCTCATAATACGCATGGTCCGGCACACCGAAGCGGTAGTTTTCCCACGGCACCGGCGCGAAGTTCACCGCGCAGATCAGCTCGTGCCCCCTCCGGTCGCGGCGCAGGAACACCAGCACGTTGTTGTGATTATCGTCGGCCACCAGCCACTCAAAGCCCTCCCAGCTGCGGTCGTTCTCCCACAGGCTGCGGTTCCGGCGGTACAGCCGGTTCAGCTGGCGGATGCACTCGTGGGTGCCGCGGCAGGCGGGATCGTCCAGCAGATACCAGTCCAGCTGGCCCTGAAACGCCCACTCGTGCCACTGGCCCAGCTCCGTGCCCATGAACAGCAGCTTCTTTCCCGGGTGACACAGCATGTAGGCGTAGAATCCCCGCACGCCCGCCAGCTGCCGCCAGTCGTCGCCGGGCATCTTGCCCCGCAGGGAGCCTTTCATGTGCACTACCTCATCGTGGGACAGGGGCAGCACGTAGTTCTCGGAAAAGGCGTAGACCATGGAGAAGGTCACGTCCTTGTGGTGGAACTGGCGGAAATAGGGGTCCATCTTCAGATAGTGGCACAGGTCGTTCATCCAGCCCATGTTCCACTTCAGGCTGAAGCCCAGTCCCCCCTGCTCCGGCGGGTACGTCACCAGCGGCCAGGCCGTGGACTCCTCCGCCACCATCAGGGCGCTGCCATCTACGGCAAAGGCCGTGCGGTTCAGTGCCCGCAGAAACTCGATGGCCTCCAGATTCTCCCGCCCGCCATGGCAGTTGGGACGCCACGCGCCGCCCTGCCGGTCGTAGTCCAGATACAGCATGGACGCCACCGCGTCCACCCGCAGGCCGTCGATGTGGTACTCCCGCAGCCAGTAGGCCGCGGAGGACAGCAGGAAGCTGCACACCTCGGGCTTGCCGAAGTCAAACACCCGCGTGCCCCATCCGGCGTGCTCCCATTTCAGGGGGTCGCCATACTCGTACAGGCAGGTGCCGTCGAACTCGATGAGCCCGTGGCTGTCCTTGCAGAAGTGGGCGGGCACCCAGTCCAGAATGACGCCCAGCCCCGCCTGATGCAGGGCATCCACCAGCGCCATGAAGTCGTGAGGCGTTCCGTAGCGGCTGGTGGGCGCGAAGTAGCCGGTACACTGATACCCCCAGCTGTCGTCCAGCGGGTACTCCGTCACCGGCAGCAGCTCCACGAAGTTGTAGCCCATGCTCCTGACGTAGGCGGGCAGCTGGCGGGCCAGCTCACGGTAGCTGAGGCCGGTGCCGTCCTCATGGCGGCGCCAGGAGCCCAGATGCACCTCGTAGATCAGCAGCGGGCCGTTCACCGGCGGCTCCGCCGCGCGCTTCTCCCGCCACGCCCCGTCGTGCCAGCCGTACTCCGACAGGTCGTACACCTTGCTGTCGGTGCCCGGGCGGGTCTGGGCGTGGAATGCAAAGGGGTCAGCCTTCCACACGGTGCGGCCATCCGCGCCGTTGACGACGTACTTATAGGCATCGTACACGGCGGCGTTCTCCGCCGTCAGGGACCACACGCCGTCCTCGTCGCGGTGCATGTCCGCGGGCTGCCAGCCGTTGAAGTCACCGGCCAGCGCCACATGGCGGGCATGGGGCGCCCAGACGCGGAAGGTGTAGCCCTGCAGGGCGGGGTGCGCGCCCAGATATGTATACGCGCTGTCCCAGCTCCCGCCGCGGAAGCGCTCCATCTCCTTGGTCATGACCTCTCTCCTTTTCCCGCACCATATCACATCCGCCGCGCCGATGGCGGCGAAACAGGGCGGAGATGTCTCTCTGCTGTCTGCATTGTACCCTTTTTGTGTATCTCCGTCAATAAACACAGCCTGCCTTTTTGCGAAACCCGTTACCGGTAACCTCCGGAAAAGCGCGAAAGGGAGCGCAGTCCGCAGACTGCGTCTCCCCTGTGTATTATTCTTCCTCCGACTGGCGCTGCACGGCGGCGCCGCCCAGACCGAAGTCGTCGGCTGCACTGGCGGTGTCGCGGCGCAGCATGGTCTCCATGACGCGGATGTCGCTGTCCACGTCCATGGCGTCGGTGCGGTACAGCTCGTCCAGCTGGTGCTCGAAGCCCGCCACGATATTGTCCATGGTGGCCGCGATGCGGCTCTTGGCCTGGGACAGGTTCTCGCCGCTGACCCCCGCCTCCTCAAAGTCGGCGTAGTTCTCCAGCAGCTTCAGCGTGGTGGGCAGGTAGTAGTTCAGGAACGTACCGGCGGCGTCCTTTTTGCCGGGATCGTCCTCGATGGCCTTGAAGATGCGGCCGGATACCCGCTCGATGCGGTCGATCTTGATACTGAGCGTCTCGTCGGCGATGCGGTCGTTGAGCTGGCGGATCTGGCGCAGGATGCCGGTGTAGCCCTCCGCCGTCTCCGGTTGCACCTGAGACTGCTCCTGCTCCGCCTTCAGCTGGCGGGTCCTGTCAAAATAGGCGGTGGCGGCGGCTTGAGACCGGAACAGCATGCCGCCGCCCATGTCGATGTACGCCTCGTCGCCCCACAGGCCCTTCTCCAGCATGAGGTTCAGGTCCTTCTCGACGCGGCGGCGGGATACGTCCGCCGCACGGGCCAGATAGTCCAGAGGCACGGCGGGCTTCTGCCCCGCGGTGCGCAGGTATGTGGTGAACCGGCGCTGACGGCGCTTCATGACCCCGCTGCCCAGCAGCAGGGATACGCCGCCGGCCGTCATACCCAGCGGGTAGAACAGCTGCCGCGCAAAGTACCACCACTCGTTGTAGTGATAGGCGTAGGACAGGTTATCCCCCACGGCGGAGAACAGCGCCAGGCATCCCGCGATCCCCAGAATGGCGCCGATGATCTTCATGGTCCGGCCGCCCTTGTCGGTATAGTCCGGCGTCTGCGTCACCTGCTTCACGGCGGTGCGGGCCTTCTCCGTCTGGGCGGTCTGCCCCACCCGCTGGGACGTGCGCTGTCCGCTCTGCCCCGTTGTCCGGCGGGCATTCTTCTTTTTGTTGCCGCTCTCGCTGAGCTTGATGAGCAGCAGGATCAGGCCGATGGGCCACGCCACGGTAAACATGACGGCGATGAAGATCCACGCGCCGATGTCGTTGTCCTTCTTAGGCGGTTGGGGCCGCTCCGGCCGGAATCCGTTGTCGTTGTCGTATTCGTATGCCATCAGGACTTGAACCCCTTTCCCTGCAGCTTCCGCTTGTTGCCGTGTTCGTCTACGATATAGGTGTTGTCCAGCTCCCGCCGCAGGTTACCCATGATCGCGTCCAGATACTCCTGGCGCAGCACCTCCCGTTCCTTCTGTTCCTCCTCGGTGAGGCCCTCGGCCTTGGCCTTGCGGGCCAGCTCGTTGATGCGGTCGATCTTCTTCTGATCCATAACAGCTACTCCTTATACAAAGCGCCGGATGACCACCGGCAGGCGTCCCTTTTTCGTGGGGCCGCCCACACTGTCCAGCACGCATTTTCCCAATCCGCGGCAAGTGATGGTATCCCCCGCCGCCACCGGCTTATCCGGCTTCTGGCAGACGGTCCAGTTCACCTGCGCCGCGCCCTTTTCCACGGCCTCCGCCGCCTTGCCGCGGCTGATGGAGAATCCCGCCGCCAGCACGTTGTCCAGCCGCAGGGAGGACACGGTGTCCCGCACCTCTCTGCACTGCTGGGCAGGGGGCGTCAGCTCCTCCGGCGGCAGCGGCGACGTCTTCAGCTTCACGCGGCCCGCCGACTCCCAATCCGTCAGCAGGAAGGCCGCCGTTTTCGGCTGGGCCAGCACCTGGCACCCGCCGTCTGTCATCAGTATATCGCCGATGGTGCCGCGGGTCAATCCCAAGCCCATAAGGCTGCCCAAAATATCCCGATGGGTCAGGCTGTCGCCGCCGTACCACGATGCCGCTACCGCCATCACGGCGTCCGGCTCCGGCTCCTCCGCCCAGTCCGGCAGGAAGAACAGCCGCTGCCGCTCCGCCCCGCCGTAGCCGCCGAAGAACACATAGCCGTCCTGCACGCCCAGCATGTGCAGCAGCCGCTGGGCCGACGCCTGCTCCTGGGGCGACAGGAAGTCCGTGGCCGCCGGCACATTTCGCAGGCGGCACTGCTCCCATTTGTCCCACACGCGGCTCAGAAGCATCCGTTCCTCGGCGTCCCTGGCCGCCTTATCCAGCAATTCACGCCTGTCCATAAGCGCCTCCCCCAAGATCCTGGGTATGGTACAGCTTGGCGTAGGCGCCGTTCAGCGCCAGCAGCTGCGCGTGGCTGCCCTCCTCGGCGATGCGGCCGTTCCGGATGACCAGGATGCGGTCCGCCGCGCGGATAGTGGACAGACGGTGGGCGATAATGAGGGTGGTGCGGCCCTGGGACAGCCGGTCGAAGGCCCCCTGTATCTTCGCCTCCGTCACGCTGTCCAGCGCCGAGGTGGCCTCGTCCAGGATGAGGATAGGCGGGTCCTTCAGGAAGATGCGGGCGATGGACACCCGCTGCTTCTGGCCGCCGGACAGCAGGGTGCCCCGCTCGCCCACGTAGGTGTCGAACCCGTCGGGCATAGCCATGATGTCGTCGTAGATCTCCGCCCGCTTCGCTGCGGCCGCCACCTCCTCATCGGAAGCCTCCGGCCGGCCGTAGCGGATGTTCTCGCGGATGGTATCGGCAAACAGGAACACGTCCTGCTGCACGATGCCGATGGCGCGGCGCAGGGAGCTTTGGGTCACATGCCGCACGTCCAGCCCGTCCACGCGGATGCTGCCCGCGTCCACGTCGTAAAAGCGGGGCAGCAGCTGGCACAGGGTGCTCTTGCCGCCGCCGGAGGGGCCCACCAGCGCCACCGTCTCCCCTGCGGGGACGGACAGAGACACATCGTGGAGCACCTCCGTCTCGCCGGTGTAGGTGAAGGACACGTGGTCCACGTCCACCTGCCCCCGCACGTCCTTGAGCTCCACGGCGTCAGGCGCGTCCTGAATAGACGGCTCCGTGCGCATCAGCTCCACGAAGCGATTCAGGCCCGCGAAGCCGTTGGAGAACATCTCGGCGAAGTTGGTCAGCTTTCGGATGGGGCTGACAAAGGACGTGACGTACAGGGAGAATGTGATAAGGTCCACATAGTCCATGCGCTCCTCCATGATGAGCCAGCCGCCCACCGCGATCACCGCCACCGGCAGGATGTTGGTGAAAAACTCCATGACGGCGGTGAAGAAGCCCATCTCCTTATGGAAGCCGCGCTTGGCGGTCTTGAACACCTCGTTGGCCTCATCGAACCGCTCCTGCTGGGCGTCCTCGTTGGCGAAGGCCTTGGTGGTGCGGACGCCGGACAGACCGGACTCGATGGCGGCATTGATGCTGCCGGTTTTCTGCTTGGCGGCGCGGGAGGCGGCGCTCATCTGCTTGCGGCGGCGCAGAGCCGCCAGCAGCAGCACCGGCAGCAATATCAGCAGCACCAGCGCCAGCTCCCACCGGATGCAGAACATTACGATCAGCGCGCCCACGATGGTCACCACAGAGATGAACAGGTCCTCGGGACCGTGGTGCGCCAGCTCCGTCACCTCAAAGAGGTCGCTGGTCAGGCGGCTCATCAGCTGGCCGGTGCGGTTCCGGTCGTAGAAATCGAAGCCCAGCTCCTGCATGTGGTGATAGAGGTCCCGCCGGATATCGGCCTCCACGCGGATGCCGAAGGTGTGGCCCCAGTAGGCCACCACGAAGTACAGCCCCGAGCGCACCGCGTAGGTCACTACCACCGCGGCCATGACGATGAAGAACACGCGAAACTGCTTTTCCGGCAGCCACGTATACATGGCGGTGCGGGACACCAGAGGAAACGCCAGGTCCACCAGCGCGATAAGGAACGCGCAGGTCATGTCCAGCGCAAACAGCCGCCGGTGCGGCTTGAAATAGGACAGGAAGATCCGCAGCAGGCTGCGCTCCTGAAATTCTTTTGTGGTCATGGTTTTCCTCGCTTGTTTCGATTATATTTTGGCCAATAATTATACCACATTTTCACCGCTGTTGCAAGGGTGCAGCGCCGGGAGTCCTTGACGATCCCCGTCCCGCCCGTTATGGTGGACACACAGTCCGTCGCAGCCGGGTAACGGACTGCGCGTCCACCGGCGCGCCGGGCGCGGTGATCGCGGGCATCGCGGCGTTCCGCGAGCCGGTGACGGCGGCGCGTCTCATCTTAGCGGGATTGCTCCCGGCGGGCATCATCGGCCTGAGTCTTACGGCACAAAAAACAGCGGTGTGACGCGCGTCACACCGCTGTTTTTATGCTTTGGGCAGGCTCCAGCGGAACGCCGCGGCGCAGATGCGCAGCGCCAGCGTCACACCGCAGCCGGTCATCATGGCCGCTCCCGCACCCAGAGGCCACAGCAGCAGACACACCGCCGCGCCGGCCAGCGACGCGCAGGCGTACACGTGCTTGGTGAAGATATAGGGCCGCTCCGCGCTGCACACATCCCGCAGCACGCCGCCGCCCACGCCGGTGAGCATCCCCATGAACAGCACCAGGAACCAGTTCGCCCCGTACCCCGCCTGGATAGCGATGGCGGCGCCGTGGGCGGAGAAGATGCCCAGACCCAGCGAGTCCGCCAGCAGCAGCACTGTCTCCGCATATCTGTTGTGCAGCTCCGCTTTCCGGCGGCGCCACACGAAAAACACCAATATGGACACTGCGATGGCTACCAGCGCCTGCACGGGGTCCCGCAGGGCCGTCGGCGGCGTCAGCCCCAGCATCGTATCCCGCAGCATACCGCCGCCCACCGCCGTGGTCATGCCCAGCATGGCCACGCCGAACAGATCCATCTCCTTGCGGATACCCAGCGCCGCGCCGGAGATGGCGAAGGCCGCCGCGCCGATCAGCTCGAAATAAAATTGGAACGTCTCCATGTCATCTCTCCTTCCCGCCCGCCACTATACACCATCCGCCCCGCTGCGGCAAGAGGCGGGTCGTTTTGCCGCCCCTCCCCTGCATACACATGAAGCGCTTTGCCTCCATTCTGCATGCAGCCGTCCCCTTCCCGCAGGCATAGAAAAAGGGCAGGGATCGCGCCCTGCCCTTTTTCTCGGGATTGTTTGGGATTTGGGAGAGAAAAAAGAAAGAAAAGTAGAGAAATAGCATATCTCTGTACATCGGACACCCCGCGGCGGCGGTCTATCCTTTGTGATTTTTACTATACTGCAAAAATTCCTACTTGTAAAATTAAAATTATCCGCGTAAAATATAGTCAAACGCTGATATATTTTAGGAGTATTGCCATGACGAATCTGGACATCGAGACATTCTGGGCCGTGGTGCAGCACGGAACCATGACCGCGGCGGCAGAGGCGCTGTATATCACCCAGCCCACACTGTCCATGCGTATCCGCGCCCTGGAGGAGCGGGTGGGCACGCCGCTTTTCATCCGCGGCAAGGGCCAGCGCCGTATCCGACTCACCGCCGCAGGCCAGAAGTTCCTGACGCTGGCGCGCCGGTGGCAGCGCCTGCTGTCAGAGACGGAGGCGCTGGCGGAGCTGGAGCAGCGCACCTACCTCCGCATCGCCGCCACCTACACCACCAACCAGTACATCCTGCCGGCGGTGTACCAGAAGTTTCTGGCCATGCATCTGCCGGTATCCCTGTGGATACACACTCTGCGGGACGTGGACTCGGCCCAGGCCCTTCTGAACCACGAGCTGGACTTCGCCCTCATCGACAGCAACACCGTGTTCAACAGTCAGCTGGAGGTACGGCCCATCTGTCGGGAGCGGTTTCTGCTGCTGTCCGCGCCGGACAGCGATTACCCCGCAGAGGTGGACCCCTCCGCGCTGGACCCCGCCAATGAGATCCTGGTCACATGGGATCCCGAGTTCATCCGCTGGCACGACGGCGCCTTCGGCCCCGGTGCGCGCCCCCTGCTGTACGCCGACACTTTGCAGGCGGCGGACTTCTTCCCCCGCACAGAGGGGCGGTGGGTGGCGGCCCCCGCCATCGCCGCCGCGTCGCTGGACCGGACGCAGGCCCGGGTCAGCCGCCTCACCCAGGCGCCGCCGGATCGGGTGAACTATCTGGTGACGCGGCGGGGCGAGGAGCTGTCAGAGCACGCCCTCATCTTTCTGGACGGTCTGCGGAAGCACCTGCTGGGCCGCGACAATGTGCAGGTTTATTTGTAAAAAACCGGCGAAAGCGGGTTGACATCCCCCGCCTTTTGGCATAGGATAGGTGCATACAACAAAATCTGTCCGGTAGGTAAGGCTACCGCGAGGGATATGGGCTGCTGCCGCGAAATGGTGGAGACACCATAAGATGGTTTGAGCAGGTACTATCGAAACCAAGGTAGTATCTAACGCAGCTTCACCGCCCCGCGATGCTAAAGCTTGTTACGGTGCGCAGGCCGCCATTTTGCGGCCCCATTATGGTACGCAGCAGGCATTTCCGCCGGCTGCGTTTACTTTTTCCGGGAAGGAGGAACAGGCCGTGATCGACTATCAGGAGGAGCTGGACCGCTATTTAGAGCAGATCGGCGAGCTGGCGCACAACAAGGAATACGCCAGACTGCGGGACCTGTTCCTGCCTATGGAGCCCGCCGACATTGCCCTGCTGCTGGAGGAATCCGGCTCTGAGCTGATGCCCCTGCTGTACCGTCTGCTACCTAAGGAGACGGCGGCGGAGGTGTTCGTGGAGCTGGAGCCGGAGAGTCAGGAGATGCTCATCAACGGCTTTTCCAACACCGAGCTGAAGGAAGTTCTGGACGAGCTGTATCTGGACGATGCCGTGGACATCGTAGAGGAGATGCCCGCCAGCGTGGTCATCCGCATTCTGGATAAGGCCACGCCGGAGATGCGCAAATCTATCAACGAGATCCTGAAATATCCCGAGGATTCCGCCGGCTCCATCATGAACATGGAGTTCCTGTCCCTGAAGAAGGATATGACGGTGGAGGATGCCTTCAAGCGCATCCGCCGCATCGGCGGCGAGCTGGAGACCATCAACATCCTGTACGTTACCGACCCCACCCGCCGCCTGCTGGGTGTGCTGTCCGTCCGTGACCTGCTGCTGGCTAACGAGGACGACATCATTGAGGACATCATGGACCCCGACGTGGTCTGGGCCCGCACCATGGACGACAAGGAGGATGTGGCCCAGGCCCTGAACAAATACAACTTCCTGGCCCTGCCCATCGTGGACATGGAGAATCGTCTGGTGGGTATCGTCACCGTGGACGACGCTATGGACGTCATCGAGGAGGAGACCACGGAGGACTTCGAGAAGATGGCCGCCATGCTGCCGTCGGACAAGCCGTATCTTCGCACCGGCGTCATCGCCACGTGGAAGTCCCGCCTGCCATGGCTGATGATCCTGATGCTGTCCGCCACGTTCACCGGCATGATCCTGAACCACTACGAAAACGCACTGGCCGCGTGCCTGGTGCTAAACGCCTATATCCCCATGCTGTCCGGCACCGGCGGCAACTCCGGCACACAGGCCTCCGTGGCCGTGATCCGCGCCCTGAGTCTGGACGAGGTGGACTTCTCCGACGTACTGAAGGTGCTGTGGAAGGAGCTGCGGGTGTCGCTGCTGTGCGGCCTCTGCCTGGCAGGCGCCAACTTTGTGAAGATGCTGGTGGTGGACCGCACGCTGCTGGGCAACGCAGAGGTAACGCCCATGGTGTGTCTGGTGGTATGCCTGACGGTGCTGTTCGTGGTGGTCTTTGCCAAGTGCGTAGGCTGCTCCCTGCCGCTTCTGGCGGAAAAGGTGGGGCTGGACCCCGCCGTCATGGCCAGTCCCTTCATCTCCACCGTCGTGGACGCCACCAGCCTGCTGATCTACTTCCGGTTTGCGTCATGGCTGCTGGGCATCTGAAAAAATCCCATTTCCGGCAGGCATAGCGCCGCGGTTTTCGGACAAGATAGAGTTGGGTCGTATGGCCTGACTCTATTTTTCTTTTACGGGAGGAAACGCCATGAATCGCGCTTGTACCAACGACGGGTGCAGCTGCACCCCCAATTCTTCCATCAAGTGTACCGTCACCAACTGCGCCCACCACTGCAAGGACGTGAACAACTGCGGCCTCAGCTCCATTCAGGTGGGCACCCATGAGAGCAACCCCTCCATGGACCAGTGCACCGACTGTCAGAGCTATCAGAAGTGCCAGTGACCCCCTGCCGCCCCGCGTGCCCTGCACGCGGGGTACATATCCCAAGGAGGTGACGCTCTTGCGCATGCCGGCAAAATACGCCGCGTCCGCTGTTCTGGCCGGCGCCGCCAACGGCTGCTTTGGCGGAGGCGGCGGCATGGTGCTGCTGCCCCTGCTCACCCGCTGGTGCCGTGTGGAGGAAAAGACTGCCTTTGCCACCTGCGTGGCGGTGATCCTGCCCTTCTGCGTGGTATCCGCCGCCGTATACCTGCTGCGCACACCTTTTGACTTTACGCAGGCCCTGCCCTACCTGCTGGGCGGACTGGCCGGTGGATTCGTGGGCGGAAAGCTGTTCCCGCGGGTGCCCGCCCCGTGGCTGCGGTATCTGTTCGCCGCCTTCCTCGTGTACGGCGGCATCCGGTACCTTCTGTGACGGCGTGGCTCCTGCCGGTGCTGGCAGGCTTCTGCACCGGTATCCTGTCGGCCTGGGGCGTGGGCGGCGGCACCCTGCTGTTGCTGCTGATGACCCTGTTTTTCGGCGTAGCGCAGGCGGACGCCATGGCCATCAACCTATTGTACTTCCTGCCTACGGCGGCCATGGGCCTGCTGTACCACCGGAAAAACGGCCTGCTGGACCGCGCTGTTCTCCGTTCCGCTGCGCCCTGGGGCACGGCGGCAGCCGCCGCCGGCGCACTGGCCGCCACCGCCGTGGACACGGACCTGCTGCGCCGCCCCTTCGGCATCTATCTGCTGCTGGCCGCAGGGAGCCTGCTGCTCCGGACGAAAAAAACGGGAAAGACCTGAGCGGTCTTTCCCGTTTTCGCGTATGTCGTATCAGTCCGCGTTGGCGTACAGCGGCACGTCCACATCGAACGTCTGCCCGTCCCGCAGCACCGTCAGCGTGATGGTGTCGCCCACCAGATGGGTGCGCCGCACCGCCATCAGATCGTCGATACTGCCCAGCGCCTGCCCATCGGCCCGCAGCAGCACGTCATCGGGCCGGATGCCCATCTCCGCCGCGCCGTAGCCGTCGCTGACGGTGTAGACCACCACGCGGCCGTCGTCGCTGTTCATCACGGTGATGCCCAGCACAGGGATGCCGCGAAACTGGCCGTTGGCGATGAGATCGTTCACCACGAAGCAGAAGCTGCTGCTGGGCAGGGCAAAGCCCAGACCCTCCACCGTGGCCTCCTCCGCATTTCCGCTGCCGCTCATCTTCAGGGTATTGACGCCGATGACCTGCCCGTACTCATTGATGAGAGGACCGCCGGAGTTGCCGTTGTTCAGGGCGGCGGTGGTCTGGATGAGGGTCATGACGCGTCCCTCCATCTGCACATTGCGGTTGATGGCGGAGATGATGCCCTCGGTCAGGGTACCCCGCAGCTCCACGCCCAGCGGGTTGCCGATGGCGTACACCGTGTCGCCCACACGGCACTGGTCGCTGTCGCCGAACTCCGCCGTGGGCAGGTCCTCCGCGTCCACAGCCTTCAGCACCGCCAGATCCTGATCCTCATCATAGCCCACCAGCTCCGCATCGTAGGTGTATCCGGTGTCCAGCGCGATCCAGCAGCTCCTGCCGCCGGAGATGACGTGGGCGTTGGTGACGATGTACCCATCGGAGGTCATGATGATGCCGGTACCCACGCTGGCGTTCTCGCCCTGGTCCGCCACCACCAGCACCGTGGCGGGGTTCACCTTTGCATAGACATCCTGAATGGTCAGCTTCTCGCCGCCGGCCTCCTCACAGACGAGGGACACGCCCGCCTCTCCCTTGACACGGGGGATGGTGGTCTTTTCCGTCTTGAAAATATTCACGATGCTGCTGGCGTCGCTGTCGCCGTCCCCGTCGCTGTCCAGCGGCGGTGTCTCGCCGCTGCCCTGCGTCAGAGACCAGATGACCCCTGCGGCCACCGCCAGCATCAGCACGCCCATGGCGATGAGGAATATCCACAGTCCCTTCCTGCTCCGCTTCCCGGGCGGAGGGGGTGGGGGCGCAGCGCCGGCGGGCATGGGGCGGGGCTGCACGTAGTAGTCCACCACCTCGCGTCCCTCAGGACGGACGTACCACTGTACGACCTCCCGAGGCTCCTCTGTCAGCTTTTCTCTGTTTTCATCCTGCATACGGTGCTTCCTCTCTGCGCGGCTCAACGAGCCATCTGCATGGTAAACGTAAAGGCGGTGACGCCGTTTTCACTGGTGACGGTGATCTTCTCCTTGTGCTGGGTCAGAATGGTCTTGACGATGTACAGCCCCAGGCCGTAGCCGTCCTTGTCCTCGCTGCGGGACTTGTCCGACTTGTGGAACCGCTCGAACAGCAGAGGGATCTCCTCGGCAGGGATGGTCTGCCCCTGATTGCGCACGGTGACGTAGGCCTTCTCGCCGTTGACGGCCAGTCCCAGATACAGGGTGGACTGGGGCGCGGCGAACTTGGCCGCGTTCTCCAGCAGGTTGTAGATCACCTGAGTGATGAGATCCCGGTCTCCCTGCACCATCACGGAGTCCTCGGGGATCTCCGCATCCACGTCCAGCCCGCGGATCATGATCTTCTGCTCCATGGACAGCAGGGCGATGCGGGCGGATTCGCACAGGTCGAACTCCTCCTTTTTCATCTCCTGGTTCTGGATCTGGGAGATGTCCAGCATACGCCGCACCAGACGGCTGAGCCGCCGGCTCTCGTCAGAGATGATCTGCAAATACTGCCGTTCCTTCTCCGGTGGGATGGTGCCGTCCAGAATGCCATCGGTATAACCGGCGATGGTAGTCATAGGCGTTTTCAGCTCGTGGGACACGTTGGCGATGAAGTCGCGGCGCTGCCGCTCCGTCTCCTGCAGCGAATCTGCCATGGCGTTGAATGCCGTGGCCAGCTCGCCGATCTCGCCGCCGCTGCTGGTCTCCTGCATCCGCACGTCAAAGTTGCCGCCGGCGTAGGCCCGGGTGGCCTGCACCATCTCGGTGATGGGCTTGATCTGCTGCATGGACGTAACGGAGCTGGTAACGAAGGCAATGAGCAGGATGATGGCGCTGAGCATGAAAAACAGGCCGATGAACGACCGCCACATCTCCATCAGCGCCGTGCCGTCCATGACGGCCAGCACCAGGCCCAGCACATTCCCGCTCTCGTCGGTCATGGGCACGCCCACCACGAACTTCTTCTGCTCGTAGACGCCCACGGTACTGCGCCCCTCGTAGCCGTTTTCGTTGGAGAACGTCGTTTCCACGATCTCCTCCGGCACCCGGACGGACTTGCCCACCAGCCCCGCGTCGGATGTCAGGAGCACGTCGCCCTTCCGGTTGCAGATCAGGAAGTCCACGTCCGTCATGCGGGACGCCACGCCCGCCAGCGACCGCAGCGCGTCCTCCTGTGTATTCTCCGTGTCGTCGCCGGCCAGCAGGTAGTTCACCGACAGCTGAGAGATCAGGTTGGCCCGATCCCGCATCTCGCTGCGCTTTTCCTCCACGGTGTAGTTGTAGCTCAGGGTGTAGAACGATACACCCAACAGTACCATGGTCAGCAGCACCATACCGGCGCTGAGCATGAACTGCCGCCAGTACAGGCTGTCCATGGCCCGCTTGATCCTCTCCCGCATGGCCTTACTTCACTTCGAACTTGTAGCCCACGCCCCACACGGTCTTGAGCTCCCACTGATCCGAAACGTTCTCGATCTTCTCCCGCAGGCGCTTGATGTGTACGTCCACGGTACGGCTGTCGCCAAAATAATCGAAGCCCCACACCTCGTCCAGCAGCTGATTGCGGGTGTAGACGCGGTTGGGCGTGGCCGCCAGGTGGTACAGCAGCTCCAGCTCCTTGGGAGGCGTGTCCACCTTCTTGCCGTCCACCAGCAGCTCATAGCTGTCCAGATTGATCTCCAGCTTGTCGAATACCAGCTTTTTCTTGGTGTCGTCGGGGATCTCGCTGCGGCGCAGCACCGCGTTGATGCGGGCCATCAGCTCCTTCATCTCGAAGGGCTTCACCAGATAGTCGTCGGCCCCCATCTCCAGGCCGGTGATGCGGTCGCCCACGTCGCTCTTGGCCGTCAGCATGATGATGGGCGTTTTGCCCTTTTCACGGATGTGGGCGCATACGGCCCAGCCATCCATAACAGGCAGCATGATGTCCAACAGCACCATGTCCGGCGCCCGCTTGTCATATTCCTCCACGGCTTTGCCGCCGTCGTAGGCCAGCCGGACCTCGAAGCCCTCCTTCTCCAGATACATGCGGATCAGCTCCGATATGTTGCGGTCATCCTCCACCACCAGAATGTTGCGTGCCATGGCCGTCTCCTCCTAACGGTATATTCTTACCTGTCATTATACCGGCCAACCTTAATTTTTCCTGAACGTTTTGTAAATTCGCCGGTTATCCGATGCATTGTACCACATTTCACGCCGTTTGTACAGTCTCCGGCGCAGGCCCGACGGTGATGCCCGCGTAGTACCACGTCAGGATCTCCTGCCACGTTTTGCCCTGCCGCGCCAGCTCGTTGGCGCCGTACTGGCTCATGCCCACGCCGTGGCCGTAGCCGGTGACGCGGAACGTCACCCCGTCCGCCTGCGCGTCGATGGTAAAGCAGGCCGACCGCAGCGAGAAGATGCGCCGCACCTCCACGCCCCGCAGCGGCGTACCGCACACCTCCACGGCGCCGACCCGTCCCGACTCGTCCCGCTCCGCTTCGCCGAACCACTTGTCCGGCCCGCCGCTGTATGTCAGCTCCGGATGGGCCGCCGCCAGCAGGGCCTTCGCCTCCGCCGCCGTGAAGGACACCGTGCTGTAATAGTTGGGCACCGTCTCCTCCCCCTCGGGGCTGTCCACGCTCCGGAGATACGGCACATCGCCGCTCCACACGTCTCCGGCCTCCGCCGTCCGTCCCGCGGAGGAGGAGTGGAACACCGCCAAAATAGGCTCTCCCCGGTACAGCGCTACCTGCCCGTCCGTGGCGGCCACTGCGTCCTCGATGCGTTCCTCCCACGCCGTAAAGTCATCGCCCCACTTCTCCTGCGCCGCCTCCTCAGAAAGCCACGCACTGCAGCAGCCGGGGTCAGTGCAGACGTCCGCGTCGGGGTGGGCCTCCTTCCGTCCCGCCGCCAGCTGATGGTACACATAGGTGCGTTCCGCCGCCGCCTGCGCCCGCAGGGCTTCCGTCTCGAAGCTGGCGGGCATCTCGCCCCGCACCACGCCCCGCAGATATGCGTCCAGCGCCATCTCCTCCGCCGTATCGCCGTCCTGCACCGTCAAAAGCACCGTGCTGTCCTGCCTCCCCTGACCGGACGGCTCCTGTGCCGTGTCGTCCCCGCTCTCCGGCTCCTGCGCCGCGCTGCCGCCTGTCGTCAGATACGCACCGCCGAACAGCAGCACCGTCAGGATCAGCGCTGCCGCCATGGATCGCCGCATACGATCACCTCCCGCCCCAGTCTATGCACGGGCCTGTCCGCCGTATGCGCGGAAATCGCCTGCGCCGCGTTTTCCGCTGCACCCTGACGGATGCGTCCGTAGGGGACGGCGTCCCCGACGGCCCGCATCGGCGCACCTTCGAATACTGGCGCACTCTCGTCTATCCCTCCGTAGGGGTGGGGTTCTACCCCGCCCGCCGCCTATATTTTGCTTTCTCTTTTTTGCCTCCGGCGGGGATATTTCGCGCTCCGGCGCGACACCCTTTTGCCCACGGCGGCAAAAGAGTGCAAAAACGCCGCCAAAGACCCATGGTCTTTGGATTCCCTTTGTTCCCCTGTGACCACGCCGCAAAAAGGCCCACAAGGAATTGCCTCCGCGTCCCATCCCCGCTGCCGCTCCCACGCACCGCGCGGCAGTGCGCTGGCTTATCGGCGGCGTGTTGGCATGCCATTCTACAAAATACGCTTCGCAGCAGCGTATATTTCGCGGCCCAACGGGCCGCACCTGCACATGCCGCCGCTGGCGGCAAGTGCGCGATTTGATAATCGCCAAAATCGGTAGGACCACGCGCCCCCATTTTGCTTTGCAGGAGCGGTAGCGATAAGAGGATCGCAAGCGATTCGTTGTACGACGATCAGCGCCGTTTTGGATTTCGCGTGGTACGCGGCGGCAGGTTTCCGGCGTACTCCAGCCGCGCAGGAAGTCTTGAAACCTGCGGTTTCAAGCAGACCTTTTGGTCACTTTTGGGGCTGTGGCCAAAAGTGACCCGCGCTCGGGGGCGCGGAACCCTCTCCCACCGCTGTTGGAAGAAATGGGGCCGCCGGAGGCAGGGATGAAAATTCTCGATCCCTATACCCACTGCAATTATCTGACAGAAAAATACGCTATGTTGTCAAAAATCGCCCGTTTACCCCGCCTTGGGCGCGGGGATCTGCCGCGACACACTGAGCACCATGCCCATCTCCACCAGCTGCAAGCACAGCGCCGTGCCGCCATAGCTGAAGAACGGCAGGGAGATACCGGTGGTGGGCACGAAGCCCGACACCACCGCGATGTTCAGGAAGGTCTGAAGGGCTAGATGAGTCATGATGCCCACCACCAGCAGCGCGCCGAACCGGTCGCGGGCATGGAGGGCGATCCAGAAGCCCCGCAGGATCAGCAGGGCGAAGATCAGCATAATGACGCAGGCGCCGATAAGCCCCAGCTCCTCGCATACCACGGAGAAAATAAAGTCGTTGTACTGCTCGGGCAGGTACAGAAACTTCTGGCGGCTTCGCCCCAGCCCAACGCCCAGCAGACCGCCGGAGCCGATGGTAATCAGGCTCTGGGCCAGCTGATAGCCGTCGCCGGAGTAGTCCAGCCACGGGTCGTGCCACATGGCGATGCGGGCAGAGCCGTACTTGATGACGCCGCTTTCCGCCAGCTTGACAAACAGAAGGCCTATGGCGCCCACGCCGCCGATACCGGCGGCCACCAGCCAGCCCTGAATACCGCCCACGATCATCAGCACCGCGCCGGTACACAGGATCAGCACCGTGCCGGACAGATGGGGCTCCAGCATCATCAGAACGGAGATGATGCCCAGCAGCGCCACATAGGGCACGATGCCCTGCCGCCACGTCAGCATCTTCTCCTTTTTCTTGGAGATGGTATCGGAAAAGTAGACGATGACCGCCAGCTTTGCGATCTCCGACGGCTGGAACTGGAACACGCCCTTGATGCCCAGCCAGCGGGTGGCGTTGTTGGCGGTGATGGCCAGCGGGTTGTGGGGGATGATGACCAGGATCAGCAGGAACAGCGCCAGACCCACCAGCATGCGGGACGCGCCGCGCCAGCGCTGATAGTTGATCTTGCCCACAACGAACATGCCTGCCAGACCGATGACGGCGAACAGGGCCTGCCGCTTGAAGTAGTAGGTGCCGTCGCCGGTGTCGTAATAGGCGCGGGGGAAGCTGGCGGAGAACAGCATAATGAGTCCGATCACCGTCAGCAGCAGCGTCAGGATCAGGAAGGGCAGATCCATGGACCCCTTGGCGGCCTGCGTGTGCTTTTGCTCTGTTTGGCGCATGCGGGCCTTCATGGCCTTCTGGGCCTGGTATTCTGCACGGGTCACGGCTGTCCCCCCTTCCGAAATTTCATGTTGGTACTTCCTCATGAACTTCATGAGGAACGAAGACCCGCTTCATGATGAACTTCCTGATGGAAGTATTTTCAGAAGCTGAAGCGCTGGTACACGGCGAAGTAGGCCAGCAGGCAGAACAGTGCGCTGACGGTGGAGAACACCGCCACGATCTTGGTCTCCTTCCAGCCGCACATCTCAAAGTGATGGTGCAGCGGCGCCATTTTGAAAATGCGCTTGCCGTGGGTGAGCTTGAAATACGTTACCTGGATGATGTCGGACAGCGTCTCACAGATGTAGACGATGCCCACCAGCAGCAGCACCAGCGGCATGTCGTAGGCGAAGGCCAGTGCCGCCACCGCGCCGCCCAGAAACAGGGAGCCGGTGTCGCCCATGAACACCTTGGCGGGGTAGCGGTTATACACCAGAAAACCGCACAGGCCGCCCAGCATGGCGGCGGAAAACGTGCCCAACTGGGCGAAGCCGGGCCAGATGATGGCCATGGCCGTAAAGAAAACGGCCACGGGAATGGTGACGCTGGTGCTGAGACCGTCCAGCCCGTCGGTGATGTTGACGGCGTTGACGGTGCCCACGATGACGAAGGCGGCGAAGACGAGGTACACCGACCACGGCAGCACCACATGGGTGTTCCAGAAGGGGATATACAGGTTGGGACTCAGCATCCCCTCGTACCGCATGAGGCACAGGAACGCCACCGCCGCCGCCAGCTGCAGCACAAACTTCTGCAGCGCCGTCAGACCGGTGTTGTGGTGGTGCTTCACCTTCTGATAGTCGTCAATGTAGCCGATGAGGCCGAACACCAGCGCAAAGAGATAGACGTACAGGTGGGCGAAGTCGCCGCCCGCCATATGCTTCCAGCCCAGAGCCACGATGGTGATGCCGATACCGATAATGAACATCAGGCCGCCCATGGTGGGGGTGCCCTGCTTGGTCATGTGCCAGGTGGGGCCGATCTCCTTGATGGACTGGTCGGCCTTCAGCCGCACCAGTGCCGGTATCAGCAGCTTGCCGGCGATGACGGTGATAACAAAGCTGACCGCCACCGGCAGCACGATCTCCAGAATTCCCATAATGATTCGCTCCTTCCCGCCGCGAAAGGGCGCGGCGGCTCTTGTGATTTAGCCCTGCTTTTTCAGGTAGTCCGCCACGATGACCCGCTCATCCATGGGGTAGTGGACGTGGTTGATCTCCTGATAGTCCTCGTGACCCTTGCCGGCCAGGATGATGACGTCGCCGCTCTGGGCATGATCCATGGCGTAGTGGATGGCCTCCACACGGTCGGGGATGGCCACGTAGGGCGTGTCGGTGTCCCGCATGCCCGCCAGAATGTCGTCGATGATGGCCTGCGGCTCCTCGGTGCGGGGGTTGTCGCTGGTGACAATGACGAAGTCTGCCAGCCGCGCGGCGATGCCGCCCATGACGGGGCGCTTCGTCTTATCCCGGTCGCCGCCGCAGCCAAACAGCACCACGGTACGGCCCTTGGCAAAGCCGTTCACCGACTCCAGCACATTCTCCAGCGCATCGGGCTTGTGGGAGTAGTCGTTGAGAATGGTGTAGTCACGGCCGGGGGTGGGGATGATCTCCATGCGGCCCTTGACGCCGTGGTTACGGGCCAGCGCGTCGGCGCACTCCGCCAGCGGGACGCCCAGATTCCAGCAGCAGGCCATGGCATCCAGCGTATTATATACCGTGAACTGGGCAGGGATGCCCACCTGCACGTGGGCCCAGTCGGTGTCGGCCTCAGCGTCGAACTCCACGCTGCCGGCGTGGAGCTGGACGGACTTGGCCTTCAGATCTGCATCGGCGTGAATGGCGTAGGAGAACAGCCGGGGGCACTGGGCATGGGCCAGAAGGCGCTGATGCCACGGGTCGTCAGCGTTGTAGACGCCCACGTCGCAGCGGTCGAACAGGATGGCCTTGGCGTCGCAGTACGCCTCCATGGTGTGGTGGAAGTCCAGATGGTCCTGACTGAGGTTGGTGAAGATACCCACGGCGAAGCGCACGCCATAGACGCGATCCAGCGTCAGGGCGTGGGAGGAGACCTCCATCACCACATGGGTGCAGCCGGCATCGGACATCCGGCGGAACAGCTTTTGCAGCTCGAAGGACTCCGGCGTGGTGCGCTCCGTGTGGAGGACTTCGCTGCCGATCATGTTCTGAATGGTGCCGATCAGGCCCACTTTGGCACCGGCCTTCTGCTCCAGAATACTCTTGATGAGGTAGGTGGAGGTGGTCTTGCCGCTGGTGCCGGTGACGCCGATCATGGTCATCTCGCGGGAGGGGTGATCGAACCAGTTGCAGGCGATCACCGCCAGAGCGCGGCGGGAGTCCTCCACAACTACGTAGGGAATGTCGCCGTCGGGTGCATGCTGGCAGACAACACAGGCCGCGCCTTTTTCACGGGCCATGGGGATGAAGCGGTGGCCATCGGTCTCGGCGCCGGCGATAGCCACGAACAGCCCGCCCTCCGCCGTCTGGCGGGAGTCGTAGCAGACGTCGGTGATGTCGGTGTCCATATCGGCGGTGGCGGCCAGAACAGTGAGACCCTTTAGCAGTTCGTTCAGTTTCATGGGAAAGCTCTCCTTTACGGCAAAGTACAGTACCTTCCATTATAACAGGCAGGAATTGCGCAGAAAAGGGAAATCTGTGCGGTCTGCTGGGAAGTTCGTGCGGAGTTTAATCCGTGACGGAGGTGTCGCCCAGCTGGACGGTGATGACCGTACCGGCCTCCACCTCGGTGCCCGCCTCAATGGATTGGGACAGCACGCGGACGGCGGAGGACTCGCTGCCGGTGGTACCGGAGAAGCGGATGAACAGCCCCGCGCCGGTGGCGGCGGTGTTGGCCTCGGAGGGCGTCTTGCCGATGAGGTGGGGCACCGTACACTTGGCGGTGGACTTATCCGTGCCGGCGTACAGGATGACGGCGGACTTGCCGGGGATGATGGCGCCGCCGGCGGGGGTCTGGTCGGTGACGGTGTCGCCGTCGCCGTTGATCTTGCAGCTGAGGCCCCGTTCGCCCAGCTTGGTCTTGGCCTCCTCCACGGACATGCCGATGACGTTGGGCACGGTGGTGTCCATGCCCAGCAGCTCCTCGGCGGAGTAGCTGGGCTCCACGCCCAGATAGGGCAGGACCTCGGACATGATGGAGCTGGCGGTGGGGGCCACCATATTGCCGCCGGACACATAGGTGCCGGTGGAGCGGCTGGGGGTATCCAGCGTCAGGAGCATGATGACCTGGGGATCGTCGGCAGGGGCGAAGCACAGGAAGGACACCACCACGTCGCCGGTCTGGCCCTTATCGGCCGTACCGGTCTTGCCGCCCACGCGGTAGCCCGCCACCTGACCGTTTTTGCCGGTGCCGCTGGCCACCACGTATTCCAGACACTCCCGCACGGTGGCGGAGGTCTCCTCACTGACCACCTGACGGATGGGGGTGCTGTCGTGCTGATAGGTGACGCTGCCGTTGGAGTCGGTGATGCGCTCCACCAGATAAGGGGTGCGCAGATAGCCGCCGTTGACGCAGGCGGCCTGAGCCGTGATGAGGGCGATGGGAGTGACGTTGAAGTTCTGGCCGAAAGCGTAGCAGGCCAGATCCAGCTGAGTGAAGCTGGCGGGATCGGCGAAGATGCTGTCCGCCTCGCCGCCCAGGTCGATGCCGGTGCCTTCCATGAGGCCGAAGGATCTCATGTACTCGTAGAACGCGGTGTTGCCCAGCTTCAGGCCGTAGGAGATAAAGGCAGGGTTGCAGGAGTTCCCCACGGTCTGGACCAGGGTCTGCAGGCCGTGACCGGCCTTGTTGGAGCAGTGGATGGTCTGTCCGGAGATGGTGACGAAGCCGCTGCAGTTGACGGTGGTGTTCTTGTTGATGACACCCTCCTCCAGCGCGGCGGCCAGCGTCAGGATCTTGAAGGTGGAGCCGGGCTCGTAAGTGTCGTTCAGCGCCTTGTTGCGCCACTGGAGCAGCTGCATCTCCGCCAGCGTGTTCTCGCCGCGGGCGATGCGCTCCTGCAGGGTCTGGTCCTGCACGGCGGAGAAGTCATTCAGGTCATAGTTGGGGTAGGAGGCCATGGCTAAGATGCCGCCGGTGTTGACGTCCATGATGATGCCTGCGGCGCCGTTGGCGGCAGCGAACTTATCGGCCATATTCTCCAGACCCTTTTCCAGATAGTACTGGATGGTGGCGTCCAGCGTCAGCGTCAGATCGCTGCCGTTCTGGGCGGCGAAGTACTGCTCGTAGGCGTACATCATGTCGTTGCCGGCGTTGTCCTTGGCGGACACCACCAGACCGCTCTGACCCTCCAGCTCCTGCTCGTAGCGGGCCTCCAGCCCGTACAGGCCGGTGTTGTCATCGCCCACGAAGCCGATGACATGGGAGGCCAGGGAGCCGTAGGGATAGTAGCGCTTGGCGTCGGCCACCAGATGGACGCCCACGATCTTGTTCTCGTTGATATAGGCGCGGACGGCGTCGGCAACCTCCTCGTCGGCGCGGAGCTTGATCAGCTCGTACTGGGACTCGGTGTTGTCCATGCGGCGGCGGATGGCGGCGGCGTCGCCGTCCAGTATCTCGGCCAGACCCGCGGCCAGGGAGTCCTTGGTCCAGGTCACGGGATCGTCCTTGTCATTGACGGCGCGGTCGATCTCCAGCGGGGAGAGGATGACGGTCTCGGCGCTGGCGGAGATGGCCATGATGTTGCCGCTGCGGTCGTAGATGGTGCCGCGGGAGGCAGTGACCACCGTGCGGCGGGTCTGCTGGTTCACGGCCTTGCTCTGCAGTTCCTCGTGGCGGACGATCTGGAGGTCGAACAGCTGAAAAAACAGCAGCACGAACATGCCGACGCCCATGACGAGCATCAGCACGAAGGAGCGGGTCTGGATGACCCGATTGGCGCGGCGGATATTTTCATCCTTACGGTTGGGGTTTGGTCTGCGTTCTGTCACGTTCTCTGCCTCCGAATGTAGGGTCCGGCGGCTCTGCGCCGGACGGGTCCTCGAATGTCAAGCAAGGAGCAAGAAGTCGCCTTCTTACTCCTTACTGCCTCATGATATGGCCGCTGTCAGCGGAAATATTCCAGCACATAGGCCCAGCCATCCTTTGCCTTATCCAGCAGGCCGCCGGCGCTGCCCTCCGCCTTGTAGAGGGTGACGCTGTCGCTGCCGGACAGGTCGATGTACTGGATCTGGCCGCTGGTGGGCTTGGACATGCCGGCGGCTTCGGCGGCCGCCTTGATGGTGGCCAGATCGAAGGTTTTTTCGTACTCCGTCAGCAGCGCGACGTGCTGCTCGTCCAGATCGGAGATCTGGCGCTTGATGGAGGACACGCTGCCGGACACGTCGGTGAGGGTGACGTAGCCCAGCATCAGAACCACCACCATGGCCAGCAGCACCACCACGCCGCCTACCACCAGCGGGGAGGGACGTGCGGCGGCGCGGGCCTGGGGCCTGCGGCGGGGCAGGGGCTTTTCCTGTACGGCGGGCTGCTGCTTCGAGGGCAGCTTGCCGGCCTCCTCCAGCTGGCGCTCCCGCACCAGGGCGTCCAGGTCGTAGGCCAGACTGCCGTATACGGCGTTTTTGCGATAAGGCTGGGCCAAGGTGCGGTCACTCCTTTCCGAAAGATGCAGCGGCTCTGCGTCAGAGCTTTTCCGCCACACGCAGCTTGGCGCTGCGGGCGCGGGGGTTCTCGGCCAGCTCCGCGTCGCCGGATACGATGGGCTTGCGGCTGACCAGCCGTATCTTCGGCGTTTTGCCGCAGACACAGACGGGGAAATTAGGCGGGCAGGTGCAGCCGGTGGCCAGCTCCTGCATGGTCTTCTTGATGATGCGGTCCTCCAGCGAGTGGAAGGAGATGACGGCCAGCCGTCCGCCCGCGTTCAGGTGGGATACGGCGGCCTCCAGCATGGGAGGCAGGGCGTCCAGCTCGCCGTTGACGGCGATGCGGATGGCCTGAAAGCTGCGCTTGGCGGGGTGCTGCTTCTCCCGCAGGGCGGCGGGGGGCATGGCGGACTTGATGATGTCCACCAGCTGCAGCGTGGTCTCAATGGGAGCCTGCTCACGGGCCTGCACGATGCGGCGGGCGATGGCGGGGGCGCAGCGCTCCTCGCCGAAGTCGTAGAGGATGCGGCGCAGCTCCTCATAGGGCCAGTCATTTACCACGTCGCGGGCGGTGAGAGGCGCCGTGCGGTCCATGCGCATATCCAGTGGGGCGTCGTGCATGTAGGAAAAGCCCCGGGCGGCGTCGTCCAGCTGGGGGGAGGAGACGCCCAGATCAAAGAGCATCCCATCGACACCGGAGATATGGAGATCGGCGAGGATATCGCCGACGCGGTCGAAGTTGCTGTGGACCAGCGTGACGCGGTCCAGATAGGGGGCCAAACGCTCCTGCGCGGCGTCGATGGCCGTCTGGTCGCGGTCAATGCCGATGAGGCGTCCACCCTCCGTCAGGCGGCGGACGATCTCCAGCGAGTGACCGGCGCGGCCCAGCGTGCCGTCCACATAGACGCCGTCAGGCCGGATGGCCAGTGCGTCCAGACATTCCTGAAGCAGGACGGGCTTGTGGCCGTAGTCCTTTTCGATAGCGTGGTCAGCCATAGCTTACAGTCCCATTTCCGCCATGGCCTGCTCCAGCGCGCCGGAGGAGAAAGCCTCGTTCTCAATGGCGGCCCAGCGCTCGGCGCTCCAGATCTCGGCGCGGTCGAAGCTGCCCACCACCACGACCTCCTTGGTCAGGCCCGCGTATTCCCGCAGCTTGGCGGGGATCAGGATGCGGCCCTGAGAGTCCGGCTCGCAGTCCGCCGCGTAGGCGAACAGGGCGCGGAGCTTCTTCACCTCGTTGTAGGACAGCTCCTTCAGCCTGGCCATGAAGGCGGCCCAGCTCTCGTCGGAGTAGACGGACAGGCAGTGGTCCTGGCCCACGGTGACGTGGAAGGTCTGGCCCAGCTCCTTGCGGAGAGAGGCGGGAATGAACAGGCGGCCCTTGGCATCGATGTTATGGCTGAACTGACCGGTCATAGAGCCGCCTCCTCTCGTGCAGAATAGGGTGAATGGGGAAAAGCGTGGGATTGTCCCCCACAAATAGGGGCACTTCCCCCACAGTTCACCACTCATGATGCCAGTATACATAATCCGTTATGGAAATGCAAGCAGAAGTTTCCACAGAAAGGGTACGTGGAAGCGGTAATTTCTTCCAGAAAACCCGCTAAAACGGGAGATTTTTGAAACGAACGTTCGAGGATATGGAGCGCAAAAAACCGGCGGGCACAAAATATAGTGCCTGCCGGTTTCGTGTTCTACAAGATATTATTCTTTTGTCAGAAACGTAGAAATGCAGTGAAATAATTTGTCAGATTTCCACAAATGGGGAAGGGGGCGTTACTGGGCGCTCTCCTCCGTCTTGGGAGCTTCCTTTTCCTCAGCGCTGCGGTTCAGCTCCGCACGCTGGGCCTGCATTTGCTCCTGACTGGCGGCGCGGAAGCGCACGCGGGACTCCTGAACCTCGCTGAGAGCCATCTGAATGGCCTCCTCGGTGCGGCGCAGGGCGTCCTCGGTGTAGGTGTTGGCCACGTGGTACAGCTCACGGGTGCGCTCCTCGGCGCGGCGGACGATCTCACTGCTCTTCTGACGAGCCAGCTGGATGGTCTCACTCTCGGAGACGATGACCTTGGCATCCAACTCCGCCTGACGCAGCATCTTTTCCACTTCTTTCTTGGCGCCGGCCACATACTCGCTGCGGGCGGCGATGAGTTCCCGTGCCTTTTTCAGCTCCAGCGGGAGTTTGGCGCGGATCTCGTCCAGCAGATCCAGCGCCTCGTCGCGGCTGATGACGCATTTGTCGGAGCTGAAGGCGGCACTCTTGGCCTCGTCGATCATGCCGTAGAGCATATCCAGCAGTCGCTGCACGTCCTTTTCTTCCATAGGTCCTTCGTTCCTTTCTCTGTATTGCAGGACGTCAGCCCCGCGTTCTTTCCAATTCCTCGGCGATGGGCGCCGGCAGATACTTCTCCAGAGGCTGGCCGTAGTGGATCATCTCGCGGGCCATGGTGGAGCTGAAATGCTCATACTCGGCACTGGCGGGCATCAGCAGCGTCTCCAGTTGGGGCAGGATGCCCTGGTTGATGCGGGCCATTTGCAGCTCCATGTCCCAGTCGGTGGGGTTACGCACGCCCTTGAGCAGGATGTGGGCGCCCTTTTCCCGGGCGTAGTCCGCCAGCAGGCCGCGCCAGTTCTCCACCTCCACGTTGGGGATGTGGGCTACGCTGCGGCGGATCAGCTCCAGCCGGCGCTCCGGCGTGAACATGGGCAGCTTCTTCTCGCAGTTCACCATGACGCAGACATACAGCTTGTCGAAGCAGGCGGCGCCGCGCTGGATGATGTCCAGATGGCCCAGGGTGATGGGGTCAAAGCTGCCGGGATAGATGGCGATCTTCATGGGTCAGTCCTCATTTCCGCCGCGATGGAACACCGTCAGCTTGATCTTGCCGTACCGGTATTCCCGATACAGGCGATAGGGGAGCGGAAGTGCAGGCAGAACCGTATCTGCGGCACTTTCCGCTACGATTATACCATGCTGACGGCAAATGTCAAACGCTGCGATGTCCGTCAGCGCCTGCTCCAGCAGGCCGGAGGCGTAGGGCGGGTCCAGAAAGATCAGGTCGAACTTCTCGCCGCTGCGGAGATAGGGCAGAGCGTCCCCCTGCCGGACCCGAGCGCGGTCCGCCAGCCTGCACAGGGCCAGATTCTCCTGAATGAGCCTGACAGCGTCGGGGCGGCGGTCGATAAACACGCACTCCGCCGCGCCGCGGCTCAGAGCCTCGATGCCCAGCTGGCCGGTGCCGGCGAAGAGGTCCAGCACGCGGCGGCCCTCAATGTCGAACTGAATGATGGAGAACAGGCTCTCCTTCACCTTGCCGGTGGTGGGGCGGGTCTCCATACCCTGTAATTCCTTCAAAACTCTGCCTCGGGCAGAGCCGGTGATGACTCTCATGACGTTACCCCCTGGGATCGAAGCATTCGAAGATGACCAGCGCGCCGTCACGCTCGGCGGCGTCCATGGTCTCCTTGGAGCGGATGGTCCAGCTGAACTCCTGCGCACCGTACAGTCCGCGGCACAGCCGCAGGGACAGGGACTTCCGGTCCTCAAAGCGGTAGGCGATGAAGTCGGGGCGGGTGCGGGCGTTCAGCAGCAGGTTGCTCAGTACCCAGCGCACCACGCCGGGGAGATTTTCCGCATCGCCGTGACGCCGGAAATTCTCGGACAGCTGGCCCCGCACGACGTCGGGGCGATTGGCCCACAGCCACATGAGGCAGCGGGGGTCGAAGGACTCGATGCAGTAGGTGGCGCGGTACTTGTCCAGCAGCCTGCACGCGGCGGCGGCCAGCGCATCGGCGTTGCCCCGCTCAGCCTTCAGCTCCACCACCAGCGGGGCCTTGCCGGCGAAGATGGGCAGCACCTCCTCCAGCAGGGGGATGTGGTGCTCCGTGCCCTCCAGCCTGTAGTTTTTCAGGTCCTCCGCCGTCAGGTCCTCGATCTGCACGTCCACACCGGCGGTGCGCAGCAGGGAGGCGTCGTGGATCACGGCCAGATGGCCGTCCTTCATCAGGTGAACATCCAGCTCCGCGCCGAAGCCGCACTGGACGGCGCGGCGGAAGGCGGGAATGGAATTTTCGGGGATGCGGGGCTTATCGTGGAAGCCGCGGTGGGCGAAGCGCCACTTGCGGAACCGCTCCCAGTCCTTACGGCGGCGGCAGCGCAGGCACAGCGCATACAGCAGACAGACAAGGACCAGCAGGCCCAGCAGGATATATACGACCGTCATATCAATCCGCCTCCAGATCTTCCAGAACTTCGATGCCGGACTTGGGCTCCGGCTTGCTGTCGCCGTGCTTCACCATGAGCATGGTGAAGAAGGCCAGAGTCGTGAACACCGCGGCGTAGGGGAACAGGACGTGCATGCCGAACTGGTCCATCAGCAGACCGGACAACATGGGGGTGGCCACCTGCGCCGCCATGGAGGCGGTGTAGTAGAAGCCGGTGTATTTGCCCACATCGCCGCCGGAGGCCAGCTCCACCACCATGGGGAAGGAGTTGACATTGATGGTGGCCCAGCCGATGCCGGCCAGCGCGAACATGGCGTTCATCAGCATGGTGGGGCTGTCGGCATTCAGGAAGGCGGCCACGGTGAAGGCGCCGGTGAGCATCACCACGCCGGCCAGGATGGTCTTTTTGCGGCCCACCTTGCTGGCGATGAAGCCCACGGGCAGATAGGCCACGATGGCGGCGGCCTGGGCGATGATGAGGGTCAGGTTATAGTCCTTGTGCAGGATGTTGCTGGCATAGACGGAGTATTTGCTGGTGACGGCGTTGTAGCCGAAGAACCACAGCACGATGCTCAGCAGGATGAAGATCAGGCTCTTGACCTCGTCGGCAGACAGCTTGCGGCTGGCGGTGGGGTCATCGGCCTCGGACTGCTCCTCCAGCCCTGCGGCCACGGCCTGCTGCTGCATCTCCGCAGACCACTCCTGCTCACGGACGGTGAGCAGGAAGATCACCAGCGCCGCCAGCATCAGCGCTGCGATGACGCCGAAGTAGCCGATGTAGCTCATCAGACTGTTGCGGACGGCGGAGGTGGCGAACACCATGCCCAGCGCCAGCACCAGGATGCCGCCGGCGGAGCCCATGAGGTTGATGATGGCATTGGCCTTGGAGCGCAGGGGCTTCAGCGTTACGTCGGGCATCAGGGCCACGGCGGGGGAGCGGAACGTGGCCATGGCCACCAGAATAATGAGCAGCAGCACCACGAAGAAGATCAGGGTGGCGGGGTGCTCCGCCGTCATCTGCCAGGCGCAGGCCTGCCGGGCGGGCACCACGTAGTTGGTGTAGTCGGGGTTGGTGACCGCGCTGTCACCGTCGGTGATCTGGCTGCGGATGGCGGTGAACTCCTCCTCCGTGAACTTCTGGCCCAGGATGAACTTCTCGCCGGAGGGGGTCAGCAGCGTGGCGGCCTTCTCCTCCTCGTAGATGACGGAGAGAGCGGCGGGGTCGTCGATGGCGGACACGTCCTGCAGGTTCTTCAGCTGGGCGTTGTCCACGAAGGACAGGCAGACCAGCGCCACCGCGGCGATGAGGGTGCCGATGACGATGAAGGGCGTCCGGCGGCCGTGGCGGCTGGTACACTTGTCGGAGATGTGGCCGAACAGGGGCAGCAGAAACAGCGCCAGCACGTTGTCCAGCGCCATGATGACGCCGGACCAGGTCTGGCTCATGCCGAATTTGTTGGTCAGGATCAGGGGAATGGTGTTGTCATAGGCCTGCCAGAAGGAGCAGATGAGGAAGAAGGCGAAGCCTACCATGACGGTGCGCTTGTAGTTGAGTTTCATAGCGTTTCCTCCAGTTGGCGGTACAGTGCCGCGATGTCAGAAAAGATCCATGTGGGATGGATGCCGTATTGGGCGATGTCCGCCTCCGTGCCCTCGCCGGACAGGACGAAGATGCTGTCGATGCCGGCGTTGATGCCGCAGGCCACATCGGTGTAGAGCCGGTCGCCGATAATGACGGCCTGCTCCGGCGAAAAGCCGGTGCGGCGCAGGGCCAGCTCTGCCATGGCGGGCTGGGGCTTGCCCAGAAACAGGGGCTCGCGGCCGGTGGCGGTGGTCAGCATGCGGCAGACGCTGCCGCAGTCGGGGACGGAGCCGTACCACGTGGGGCAGACCCAGTCGGGGTTGGTGGCCAGCCACGTGACGCCGCGGTTCAGCAGGATGCAGGCGTCCTCCAGCTTCCGGAACGTCAGCTCCCGATCGAAGCCGCACAGCAGGATGTCCACATCGTCCTCCGGCCGGTCGGTAACGGGGATGCCGGCGGTTTGAAGCTGCCCGTAAAACGCGCGGGTGCCGAACACGTAGCACTTTTCTCCCGCGTGGAAGCGGCGGAGATGGTCGATGGCGGCGTCCACGGAGGTGAGGTAGTCCTCCGGCGCGGTGGGGATGCCCATGCGGGAGAGCTTTTCCATGTAGCCCTCCACGCCGCGGGAGGAGTTGTTGGTCAGGAACAGATAGCGGCCGCCGATGCGCCGGACGTGGGACAGGAACTCCGGGACCTTGTCGAAAAGGCGGTCGTCCAGATACAGCGTGCCGTCCATATCCAGCAGGAAAAGCCGCTTGTCCGCCAGCGCCATGCGCGGCACCTCCCTTCGTATGACGGTTCATGCGCACCTTATAGAATATCACAAAGTATGGCCGCTGACAAGCGCGGGGCGCAAAGATGCGCAAATTTTCGCGCAGGGAAAATGGCGGCGCCGGCAGAACGGCGCCGAAAAGCGACGGATGCTGTTAAAATTGTATAAATTTTACAAATTTGTCGGAGGAGGTCGTGCAAAAGATTGGTCTTATCGACAGAAAAGCCTTGCATACGATGTCTCTTTGTGCTAATTTTTATAGCGGGTCACCGATAAATGTTGTATTAACGTGAAACGGGGGCCTGTACGCGAAAGCGAGGAAAGGAGCAGGGGGAAGAAAATGGAGGCAAAAATAAGCGTATTGCTGGCGGATGCCAGCGGGGACCTGCGGCTATTGCTGCGGGAGACCCTTGAGGGCACGGGAGAATTTCAGGTCGTAGGGGAGACCGGCGACGGCGGCCAGGTACTGGCTCTGGTGGAGGAGACGCATCCGCAGCTCCTTCTGCTGGACGCCATGCTGCCGGTGCTGGACGGCATGGGCGTCCTGCGGCAGCTCCGAGAGAGGGAGGAGCAGCCGCGGACCATTGTGACGTCCGCCTTCTACAACGACCGGATGGTGGCGGAGGCGGTGAGCCTGGGCGCCTACATCTTCCTGCCCAAGCCGGTGAGCGAGAGCTCACTGATGGAACACATGCGGCGGGCCGTGAAGCCGCCGCAGGAGCGGGAGCCGTCACCCCAGCTGGAGGCCATGGTCACGGCCATTATCCACGAGATCGGCGTGCCCGCCCATATCAAGGGCTACCAGTACCTGCGGGAGGCGATCATCATCACCGTGGGGGACATGGAGGTCATCAACGCCGTCACCAAGGTGCTGTACCCCGAGGTGGCCAAGCGGTTCAGTACCACGCCCAGCCGCGTGGAGCGGGCCATCCGCCACGCCATCGAGGTGGCCTGGGACCGGGGCGATCTGGAGACGCTGCAGAAGTACTTCGGGTACACGGTGAACTCCGCCAAGGGAAAGCCCACCAACAGCGAGTTCATCGCCATGATCGCCGACCGCCTTCAGCTGAAGCTGAAGAAGCGGCAGGCATGAGAACGGCAGACAACAAAACAGGGACGGCGCACCGGAGGGGGTGTGCCGTCCCTGTTTCCGCATAGGGTCAATGGATGTCCGTCACCGTGTAGCCGGCGTCGGCCACGGCCTTCTTCAGGGCCTCGTCGCTGACATCACCGGTGACAACGGCGCTGCTGCCGGCCAGGTCCACGGCGGCGGTGACGCCGGGCAGGGCGTTCAGGGCCTTTTCCACGTGGGCCGCGCAGTGGGCGCACATCATGCCTTCAATGCTGAGAGTCTTTTTCATCGTTGGTTCCTCCTCGTTATGTTGTGCCGCAGGAGCGGCGGGTTCACTTTGGGTATTGGCAGGGGTCTCGCCGCGCCTGACGGGGGCGGAGCCTTTCCAGCCCCGGAGACGCAGGGCGTTGGACACCACGCACACGGAGCTGAGGCTCATGGCCGCGGCGGCGATCATGGGGTTCAGGGTGATGCCAAGGGCGGGGTACAGCACACCGGCGGCCACGGGAATGCCGATGGAGTTGTAGAAGAACGCCCAGAACAGGTTCTGCCGGATGTTCCGCAGGGTGGCGCGGGACAGGGCCGCCGCGTCCACGATGTCCATAAGGCTGCTGCGCATCAGCACCACGTCCGCCGACTCGATGGCCACGTCAGTGCCGGCACCGATGGCAAGGCCCACGTCTGCCGTTACCAGCGCGGGAGCGTCGTTGACGCCGTCGCCCACCATGGCCACCAGCCGGCCCGCCTTCTGGAGATCCTCGATACAGCGGGCCTTGTCTTGGGGCAGGACCTGGGCGATGACGCGGTCCACGCCCACCTGACGGGCGATGGCCTCGGCGGTGCGCTGGTTGTCGCCGGTGAGGAGCACTACCTCACAGCCGCTGCGGCGCAGGGCGGCGATGGCGGCGGCGCTGTCGGGCTTCACCACGTCGGCCACGGCGATGACGCCCAGCAGCTGCCGGTCCTCGGCGAAGTACAGAGGCGTCTTGCCCTGGGCGGCCAGCGTCTCCGCCGCGGCGCGGAGGGCGGCGGTGTCGGCGCCGATAGATTCCATGTAGCGGTCGTTGCCGGCGTAAAGGGTCTTACCGTCCTGCACGGCCTGTACGCCGCCGCCGGCCACGGCGGCGAAATCGGACACGGCGCACAGAGGGATGCTCCGGCGCTCCGCCTCCTGCACGATGGCGTCAGCCAGCGGGTGGCCGGAGGGCTTTTCCAGACTGGCGGCGGCGCACAGCAGCTCCTCCTCGGTGACATTGGCGGCGCACAGCACGTCGGTGACCCGGGGCTTGCCCTCGGTGACGGTGCCGGTCTTGTCCAGCACCACGGTGTTGACGCGGCCCATCAGCTCCAGACTGGCGGCGGATTTGATGAGGATGCCCTTTTCGGCGGCCTTGCCGGTGGCCACGGTGATGGCCACGGGGGTGGCCAGACCCAGAGCGCAGGGGCAGGAGATCACCAGCACGGCGATGCCGATGGACAGGCAGAAGCGGACGCCCATGCCGCCCGCAGCGGCCCACAGCAGGGCGGCGGCGACGGCGATGGAGATCACCGCCGGTACAAACACGGCGCTGATCTTATCGGCCAGACGGCTGATGGGCGCCTTGGTGGAGGCGGCCTGCTCCATGAGCTGAATGATCTGGGACAGGGTGGTGTCCGCACCCACGCGATCGGCGGTCATCTCCAGATAGCCGCTGGTGAGGACGGTGGCGGACACGGCCTTGCTGCCGGCGGTCTTTTCTACCGGCATGCTCTCACCGGTGAGGGCGGACTCGTCCACGGAGCCGCTGCCCTTGACCACGGTGCCGTCCACGGGGATGCGGCCGCCCTGCCGGACGATCACCGTCTCACCGGCCTTGATCTGGTCGGTGGCCACGGTGACCTCCGTGCCGCTGCGGCGCACCACCGCCACGTCCGGTGCCAGCGCCAGCAGCGCCGTGATGGCTCCGGTGGTCTTGCCCTTGGAGCGCTCCTCCAGATACTTGCCCACGGTGACGAGCGTCAGGATCATGCCGGCGGACTCGAAGTACAGATCCGGCATGCCGGTGACCTGTCCCGCAGCCAGCAGGCCCATTTCAATGAGGCTGTACACAAGGCCTGCGGCCGCACCCAGCGCCACCAGCGAGTCCATGTTGGGCGCGCCCTTGAACAGGCGGGAGAAGCCCACGGTGAAGTAGGCGCGGTTGAGGATGAGGATGGGCACGCACAGGACCAGCTGCACCAGCGCCGCCGCCAGGGGCTGGCGGTGCATGAAGGCGGGCACCGGCAGGCCCATCATGTGACCCATGCTGAGATAGAACAGGGGCACCAGACACACCACGGACCACAGAAGCCGGCGGCCCATAGCTCTGGCGGACGCCTCCTGCTCTCTGCGGATGTCGCGTTTGGCCTCGTCCGCCGGAGCCGCGCCGTAGCCCGACGCCTCCACTGCGGAAATGATGGCCTGCGGCGTGACCTTGTCCGCATCGTAGGAGCACACCAGTGTGCCCAGCATCAGGTTCACGGCGGCGCTGTCCACGCCGTCCAGCGAGTGCGCCGCCTTTTCCACGTGGGCGGCGCAGGCGGCGCAGGTCATGCCGGTCACCACAAATTTTTCGGTCATTACGCTCTCCTCCTTCATTTCATCATCTTCTGCAGCGTGGTCACCAGCTCGTCGATGACTTCGTCATCGCCCTGCCGTATCCCGTCGGCCACGCAGGTACGGATGTGGGTGGCCAGCAGTTCCTTACTGAAGCTGTTCAGCGCGGCGCTGACGGCGGACACCTGCACCAGAATGTCGGGACAGTAGGCATCGGCTTGCAGCATGTCCCGCAGACCGCGGACCTGTCCTTCAATGCGGCTGAGACGGTTGGTCAGCTGCTTCTGCTCCTGAGGAGAGCGGTGTTTCGTTTTATGGCAGCAGCATTCGTTCATATCGGATACCTCCCGGGGGTATTTTTTGACGGCTGCATTATATACCCCTCGGGGGTATTTGTCAACGCTTTCCTTTGGGCCGGCACAAAATTGCCATCAGGAGGCCGAACACCACGGCTGCGGCGATGCCGCCGGAGGTGGCGGTGAGTCCGCCGGTGATGACGCCCAGCAGTCCCTTTTCCGCCACGGCCCTGGCGACGCCTTTGGCCAGCGAATAGCCGAAGCCGGTGAGGGGCACGGTGGCCCCCGCGCCGCCCCAGTCCACCACATACTGGTATACGCCCACGGCCTGTAAGAACACACCGGCCACCACATAGCCCGTCAGGATACGGGCGGGGGTGAGGTTGGTCCTGTCCAGAATGATCTGCCCCACGGCGCACAGCAGGCCGCCGCAGAGGAATGCGTTCAGGTATTCCATTATACCGCCTCCTTTGTGTGGGAAAGTACCACCGCGTGGCAGATGCCGGGCACGCTCTCGCCCTGAAAGGAGCTGGTGGGGCTCAGCAGCGCGCCGGTGGGCGCAAAGACAAGACGCTGCCACCGGCCGGTGCGCAGGCCGTGGAGCAGATAGCCGTTGAGGACAGCGGCGGAGCAGCCGCAGCCGGAGCCGCCGGCGTGCATGTCCTGCTTCACGCGGTCGTACAGCAGGAGGCCGCAGTCGGTGCAGTTGTCCCCCAGCTCCACGCCGTCGCGGCGGAACAGCTCCGTCAGCAGGGCGTGGCCCAGATAGCCCAGGTCGCCGGTGACGATGAGATCGTAGTCCCGAGGCGTTGTGGCGGTGTCGCGGAACAGGGCGGTCAAAGTATCGTGGGCGGCGGGGGCCATGGCCGCGCCCATGTTGGCCGCATCCGTGACGCCCAGATCCACGATGCGGCCGCGGGTGGTGTGGGTGATATAGGGCCCCGCGGATTGGGCACCCACCACGCAGCAGCCCGCAGCGGTGGCCGTCCACTGGGCGGTGGGGGCGCGCTGGCTGCCGTAGGGCACGGGGGCGCGGTACTGCCGCTCGGCGGTGCAGAAGTGGGAGGAGGTCTGGGCCGCGGCGATGCGGGCAAAGCCGCCGGCCACCGCCATGGCTGCCAGCGACAGGCTTTCGCCCATGGTGGAGCAGGCGCCGTACACCCCGTAGAAGGGGATGTCGAAGTCCCGCAGGGAGAAGGTGGCGCCGATGTTCTGGTTCAGGAGATCGCCGGCAAAGACGCAGTCCACGTCCTGCGGCGTCAGACCGCCCTTTTGCAGGGCACGGCGCAGGGCCAGGGCCTGCATCTCCGCCTCCCCCTGCTCCCATGTCTTTTTGCCGAAGAAGGAGTCGTCATCCGTGATGTCAATGGAGCCGCCCAGAGGGCCCTGACGCTCCAGCCGTCCGGCCACACTGGCCCAGCTCACCACGCCCGGAGGGTCCGTGAGCCGGCAGGTCTGGCGGCTCAGTCGTTTGATGTCCATAGTGTTCCACCTCGCACATGATTTGCCCTTAGTCTGCGCGGGGATGCGGGAAAATATGAAAAAGGACGCCCCGAGGGACGTCCTTTTCGCTGTACGGTACGGCTTACACGAACACCAGCTGCACCAGCAGCATGTATACGGCGGTGCCCGCTAAAATGGACAGCAGGGTGCTGCGCCTCCACAGGTGGAGACCGGCGGTGACGGTCACGGCGATGGCCTCCGGCAGACCGTGACTGCCGGAGAGAATGTCGGTATTCCGCAGACTGTATACCACCAGCAGGCCCATCATGGCCGGCGGCAGCCGGCGGCCCAGATCCTCCACCACCCTGGGGAGCTTCCGGCTGCCGGAGAACACCAGAAACGGCGTCCAGCGGGTGATCTGGGTGGCCAGCGCCACCATGGCTACGATGATGAGAGACTGGATGAAATTCAGGCGCATAGCTTTTTCCTCCCCAGCAGAAGTGCGATCAGCGTCAGGACCATGGCGGGAATGACCATGCTGTCCGCGCCGAAGACGGCCAGACCGGCCACGGAGCAGGCAAGACCCATGAAGCCGGCGGGGCGGTTCTCCCGATGGACCGCCTGCTCGAGGAACAGCACCACGAACAGAGCCGTCAGGGCGAAGTCAATGCCGGTGAGGTCAAAGGTGATGAGCTCGCCGATGAGTCCGCCCAGCATGGAGAATACGATCCAATAGAGCCACGTCAGCAGGCTCATGGCGAAGTAGAACAGGGTGGGATCCATGTCCTCCGGCGGCTCCACGGTGGAGCTGAGGGAGAAGTTCTCATCGCTGAGGGTATAAATCAGGAAGTACCGCAGTTTGCCCAGCCCCCGGTATTTGGGCAGCAGGGCCAGCGCGAAGAACAGGTGACGGGCGTTCACCATCAGACTCAGGAAAAAGGCGCTGAGGGGGTCGAAGGCGGTGGTCAGCAGCGTGATGGCCACGTACTGCATGCTGCCGCAGAAGGCGAAGGCGCTGACAAAGCCGGACCACAGAAAATTGTAGCCCTTGGAGGCCATCAGCAGGCCGTAGGCCAGACCCACCGCCAGATAGCCGGTGAGGATGGGTACGGTGTGGGGGAAGGCCGCTTTCAGCGCGGCGGGGAAGGATTTGCGGGGCAAACAGACCACCTCCGGGAAAATGTGTCGGTATTATACCCGAAAACTCTTTTTGGCGCAATACTGGAAAAGCGCAGAAAATGTGTGTATAATAGGCCCACTGAGTTTCACGAAAGAAAAGGAGCGTGTGTTTCAATGGAGGAGATGCGCAGCTTTGGCTATATCTGTCCCCACTGCGGCAAGGCGGTGCTGCACCAGCGCAGTGTGTTCGCCCTGTCCGCCGCTGCGGCCCGCATGGAGTGCGAGTGCGGGCAGGAGGCGCTGGAGGCGGAGACGGACGGTGTGAAGTTCCGGCTCTGGGTACCCTGCGGCGTGTGCGGCGGACACCATCAGGCGGAGTGCAGCGCCGACGCGGTGCTGCACGGGCGGGGCATCGGCCTGGCCTGCCCCGAAAAGCAGGAGATATGCTGCTATATCGGCGGGGAGCAGCAGGTGCGCCGCGCCATGGAGGAGCTGGCCCTGCGGGTGGAGAAGGAGAAGGCCGGCGGTGAGGAGGCCTTCACCGACAACGTCATCATGTACGAGGTGCTGTCGGAGCTGAAGGACATCGCCGCCCGGGACGGCATCTCCTGCACCTGCGGCAGCCACAAATACAGCATCGCCGTGCGGAGGGGCGCAGTGGACCTCATCTGCGCCCGGTGCGGCGGGAGGCTGCGGCTCAATGCCGCCACGGACCGCGATCTGGACGACCTGTGCTGCCAGATGAAGCTGACCATCCGCGGCACGGAGCAGTAACGCGGTGGGCAGCATCGTATGCTTCGCCCTGTTTTTAGGGGCGGTGGGCGTCTGTCTGGCGGAGGGCTGGCAGCTGATGTGGGCCATCTGGGCGGGCATCGCGGTGTTCGCCGCGCTGGGTCTTGCGCGGCATGTGCCGGTGCGGGTCATGGCCGCAGGCGGATGGCGGCAGGGACGGAAAATGTGCTCCGTCATCGACATCTACCTGCTGATCGGGGCCATCACGGCCCTGTGGCGCAGCGCGGGCACCATCGGATTTTTCATCTATCACGGCCTGCAGATCATCACGCCCCAGATGTTCCTGCTGGTGGCGTTTCTGCTGACCAGCTTCATCTCCTACGCTCTGGGCACGTCCTTCGGCGTGGTGGGCACCGTGGGGGTCATTCTGATGGCGCTGGCACGCTCCGGCGGCGTGGACGCCGCCGTGACGGCGGGCACCATCATCGCAGGGGCCTATTTCGGCGACCGGTGCTCTCCGGCTTCCTCCAGCGCGGCGCTGGTGGCGGCGGCTACGGGCACGGCGCTGGAGCGGAACCTGCGGCGGATGCACCGCACCGGCTGGCTGCCGTATGCGGTGAGTCTGGCGGTGTACGCGGCGCTGTCTGTGACCCACCCGCTGGCAGCGGTGGACGGGCAGGTGCTGACGACGCTGGCGGAGACATACCGGCTGGGCTGGTGGACAGCGCTGCCGGCGGCGGCCATCATCGTGCTGCCGCTTTGCAGGGTGTCCATCCGGAGGTCTATGGCCGTCAGTGTGCTGGCGGCGCTGGCCGTGACCCTGTGGGGTCAGGGAGGGCAGCTGTGGGACGTGCTGCGGGACACGGTGTTGGGATACCGTCCGGCGGGCGGAGCTTTGCAGCAGGTGCTGGCAGGCGGAGGCGTGGTGTCCATGCTGACGGCCACGCTGATGGCCATCAGCGCCGGCATGTACGCGGGGCTGCTGGACAGCGTAGGCGTACTGGACGGCGTGCGGCACCACGCAGCGGCGCTGGCTCGCAGGGCAGGACGGTTTCCCGCCTGTGCGGCGGTGTGCGCCCTGGCGGGCATGATCTTCTGCAACCAGTCTGCTGGCCCTGTGGTGGCCGACCAGCTGCTGGAGGAGACGTACCGCGCCCGGGGGCAGGGCGGCGAGGAGCTGGCGCTGGACATCGAGAACTCCGGCATCGTGATGGCACCGCTGATCCCGTGGAACATCTCGGTATCCATTCCGCTGGTGATGCTGGGGGCGGATGCCTCCGCCATCCCCTATGAGGTGCTGCTGTACGCCATTCCCCTGTGCTATCTGCTGACGAAGCGGCGGGTGTTTGCCGCGAAAGGAGAGAGAATATGATCGAACTGCTGGCCCGCTGGTGCATACCGGATCGGGACAATGTAACATCACCGTCGGTGCGGCGGGCCTACGGCACGCTGTGCGGCATCGTGGGCATCGCCCTGAATATCCTGCTGTTTGCAGGGAAGTTCTTCGCGGGACAGCTGTCCGGCTCCATCGCCGTGACGGCGGACGCCTTCAACAACCTGTCGGACGCGGGCTCCTCGGCAGTGACGCTGCTGGGCTTCCGGCTGGCGGGACGGAAGCCGGACACGGACCACCCCTTCGGCCACGGGCGCATCGAGTACATCTCGGGCCTTGCGGTGGCGGGGCTGATCCTGCTGATGGGCGTGGAGCTGGCCAAGTCCTCCGTCGATAAGGTCCTCCATCCGGAGGAGGTGACGTTCTCGCTGCTGGCGCTGGGTATCCTGGCGGCGTCGGTGTGCGTGAAGCTGTACATGTGGCTCTACAACCGGCGCATCGGGAAGAAGATCAAGTCCGCGGCCATGGAGGCCACGGCCATGGACAGCCTGTCCGATACCGCGGCCACGGCGGCGGTGCTGCTGGCTATGCTGGTCGGCAGGTGGACGGGACTGGCGGTGGACGGCTATGTGGGCCTTGTGGTGGCGCTGTTCATCCTGGCCTCCGCCTGCAAGGCGGCGAAGGAGACGCTGTCGCCCCTGCTGGGGCAGGCACCCGACCCGGAGCTGGTGCAGGAGATACGGGATATCGTCATGGCCCACAGCACCGTACAGGGTATCCACGATCTGGTGGTCCACGACTACGGCCCGGGGCGGTGTATGATCTCCCTCCACGCGGAGGTACCGGCCCACGGGGACATTATGGAGATGCACGACGTCATCGACAACATCGAGAAGGAGCTGGCGGAGCGGCTGCACTGTCAGGCAGTGATCCACATGGACCCCATCGTCACCGACGACGCATCCGTGGGTGCGCTGCGCCGGCAGATCGCCGAAGTGGTGAAGCAGGTGGACCCCCGTATGACCATCCACGATTTTCGGGTGGTGCGGGGTACCACCCATACCAACCTGATCTTTGACGCGGTATTGCCGTTTTCCTCCGGCAGGACGCCGGAGCAGGCGGCGGAGGAGATCCGGAAGCTGGTGCGGGAGCTGGACAGCACATATTTCGCCGTGGTGACGGTGGAGCACAGCTATACGGATTGAAAAAATCCCGCGCCGGTGGGCGCGGGACGGGACGTTATTCCCAGGTCTGCCAGATCTCGGGGTGATAGCCCACCGTGGCCTGGCGGCCGTTGCGGACGATGGGGGCGGCGAACAGCTCAGGGTAAGCCAGCAGCTTTTCCTCCGCCGCATCGGGCGTGATATAGGCCATGTACTGGTCCTCATAGGCGCGGCAGGTCTTGTCCACCAGCGCATCGAAGCTGCCCACGGCGGCCTTGATGGAGCGGTACTCTCCGGCGGACACACCCTTGCCGGCAAGGTCGATGTACTGGTACTTGATGCGGCGCTCCTTGAACCAGCGCTCCGCTTTTTTGGTGTCGAAGGATTTGGACTTTCCGAAGATCTGAATATTCATAGACGGCTCCTTGTGAGTGAAATGGAGGATATGCCATGGATGAGAACATCCGTAAATTGAAGGAATTGGTGGACGGCTCCGACAACATTGTGTTTTTCGGCGGGGCCGGTGTGTCCACGGAATCGGGTATCCCCGACTTCCGCAGCGTGGACGGGCTGTATCACCAGAAGTTCAGATACCCGCCGGAGACCATGCTGAGCCATACGTTCTTTGAGCGGCACACCGGGGAGTTCTTCGACTTCTACCGCGCCAAGATGCTGGCGCTGGACGCCCAGCCCAACGCGGCCCACCGGAAGCTGGCCCAGTGGGAGAGGGAGGGAAAGCTGAAGGCGGTCATCACCCAGAACATCGACGGCCTGCACCAGAAGGCGGGGAGCCGCGAGGTGCTGGAGCTCCACGGCAGCGTGCTGCGCAACCACTGCACCCGCTGCGGGAAAGCCTACGGCGTGGAGCGTATCGTCAGCAGCGCCGGCGTGCCGCGGTGCAGCTGCGGCGGCGTCATCAAGCCCGATGTGGTACTGTACGAGGAGCCGCTGGACGAGGACGTGATGGCCCGCGCCCTCCATTACATCCGGCAGGCGGACGTGCTGCTCATCGGCGGTACGTCGCTGGTGGTGTATCCGGCGGCGGGACTCATCACCTACTACCGCGGGCATAAGCTGGCGGTGGTGAATAAGGGCGGGGCAGGCCCCGCGCAGGCCGCCGTTACGGTGGATGGACCCATCGGACAGGTGCTGGAGCAATTGTAACATAGGAAGCTGCGGGGCGCAAGGCGGGGATTTTTCCGTCTGCCCCTTGACAAACAGGGGCATTTTGTTATAATAGCAAGGTGTTCCGCATGCGAGCGTGCTGGAATCGGCAGACAGGCAAGCTTGAGGTGCTTGTGTCCGTAAGGTCGTGTGGGTTCAAGTCCCATCGCTCGCACCAGAAAATAAGAGACACACGCAGGTGTGTCTCTTATTTTTCTGCGCAGAGCCGGTCACCTGCGGGCGGCTGTGCGTGCCCGATCTGACCTTTGGTGAGCATATCGGGATGGACGAGCACATCTTCTTCTATATGGGTGAGACACAGGAACGCTGCGTCTTCTGCTGGCTGGACGCACCGGTAAGCAAGTGAATACGAACAGCGCCGGCCGCGTTACCCACACGCGGCCGGCGCTGCTTTTGAGGTCTCCCTCATGGAAAAGAAAAGTAAAAAGTATGGCCTGGCTGGACCACGGCGCTATGATATCACAGAGAAAAAGATTTGGGAAGCGCATGTTTGTTCTTGAAAACATGAGAAGATGTATAGTACAATGACCGCAGGGCGGCTGCTCTATTGTCCGTCAGATACCGCGCGCCCGCCTGCGGCGGGCAGTCGGTACCGGCGAATAGCAGACCGCAGAAGCGAGGTGCGCGATGAATATTTCCAAATACCAGATATTTCTGAAGGTCGTTTCCTGCGGCAGCTTTTCCAAGGCGGCGGAGGCGCTGAGCTTTACCCAGTCCGGCATCAGCCACGCCATCAACTCGCTGGAAAACGAGCTGGGCGTCATGCTGCTCAGCCGCAACCGCGGCGGCGTGGTGCTGACGGCGGACGGACGGGCGGTGCTGCCAAAGATCGAGGAGCTGTGCGCTGCGCACCACGCCCTGATGCAGACGGTGGAGGGGCTGAAGGACATGGACAGCGGCTTGGTGAAGATCGCCACGTTCTCCAGCGTGTCCGCCCAATGGCTGCCCCGCATCCTCAAGAGCTTCGGCGAGCTTTACCCCAACATCGAGTTTGAAGTGGTCACCGGCGACTTCTACGACCAGATCGAGGGCTGGATCGTCAGCGGCGCGGTGGACTGCGGCTTTCTGCGCCTGCCGCCGGTGAAGCGCTTGCAGACCTACGCCCTGCACCGCGACGAATTGCAGGTCATCGTCCCCTGCGACCACCCCTATGCCGACCGCGACCCGTTCCCCGTGTCCGCGCTGGCCACAGAGCCGTTCATCCAGCTGGAAGAGGGCGACGACTACGAGATCATGGCGGCGTTTGACGAGATGGGCATCCGCCCCAACGTGAAGTACATCGCACGGGAGGACAGAACGATCCTTGCCATGGTGTCCGAGGGGCTGGGTATCAGCCTCCTGCCGGAGCTGATGGTGCGCCACAGCCCCACGCCTATCCGCATCTGCCGCGCGCCGCTGCACTTCTATCGCACCATCGGCATCGGCATCAAGGACAAGAAGGCGCTGTCCAACTCCACGCGGCTGTTCGTGGACTATGTGCGGACGTGGGTGGCGGAGAACGGGGAGCGGTGACGCGCCGCAAAGCCCCGAAATCCCGCGATTTTCCGCGGATCTCCGACAGGCGGATATTGACAATGTGAATAAACTGCGATATACTGACATCCGTTGAGTTTTGGGCGTTTTCACAAGCCTTGGCGGCCTGAAAAAAACAGCGTCCGGACTTCATGAAAAACTGGATAGATCAAGCTCGGGGACGCCGCGCGGCTGTTTGTTGTAACGACGAGACATCGTCAGACAGCAGCTTAGAAGGAATTTTGGGTCAAAACCCACCGCGGACGGCACTGTGAGCGCAAGGAAATGACCGAAGCAGCGTATGCTGCCGGGGTAACACCGCCATTGGAAGGGAACTTCTGAGAAGGTAGGTCATGTACGTGGAAACCGTTGGGACACAAAGGTTTCCGTGGCGCGAGGACAGTAGAATTGCACGGCTGAGAGCTTACCTGCAGCGGCGCTTCTTCGTTGTGACGTATCATAGAACGGGATATGCGCCGATGGCTTCCGGAGGGGAGCGGTCGGCGCTTTTTGTTTTGCCTGCCAAGCCGCTGGCCGCCCGAAAAGGGGGCGACCGGCGTTTTCGCACGGAGCAGCCGCGCCGCACATCCCCTGTCAAGCCGAGACGGCCCGCAAAGGCCGCCTGCTTTCCATAAGGGATGGAGAGGGTGCCGGCCCTCTCCATCCACACCTCTTTCCGGCAGGGCCGAGACGGCCCGCAGCACACCTGTACAGCACGCGCGGCTCCGCGCCGCGGCGTTTGAGAGAGAACACACAAGGAGGAAACAGAACTTGAACACCAAGAGAACGCACCGGCTGCTGCCGCTGGCCATCGCGCTGGTCATGGCGCTGAGCCTGCTGCCCACGAAGGCGTGGGGCTACAACGACCTGCAGGGCTCCGGCACCGAGGTCAGCCCCTACCTGATCTCCAGCGCCCAGGCGCTGGAATCCCTGGCGAAGCAGGTCAACGACGGTACGCTGAAAACGGAGGGCGTCTACTTCCGGCAGACCGCCGACATCGACCTGTCCAGCTTCAAGAACAACTCGTGGGTGCCCATCGGCAACATCACCGGCTCCGGCGGCTCGACCGACCGGACCTTTGACGGCATCTACGACGGCAACGGCTTCCGCATCAAGAACTTCGTGTTCGAGGATACCAGCCGCAGCTACTACGGTCTGTTCGGTCTGCTGTCCAAGAGCGCGGTCATCAAGAACCTGACGCTGGACAAGAGCTGCTCCGTCACCGCCCGCACCTATGTGGGCGGCCTCGTCAGCCGCGCCGCAGGGGCCACCCTCATCAACTGCACCAGCTACGCCACGGTGTACGCCGCCGGTTCCGCCGGTGAGATCCCGTATCCCCGCGTGGGCGGTCTGGCGGCGGAGGGCCACACCTTCATCAACTGCGCCAACTACGGCAGCGTCAAGGCCAACCCCGACTCCAGCGGCTTCAGCAGCCCCGGCGGTTATGGCGCCGGCGGCATCGCGTGCATCGCGCGGGTGATGATCGGCTGCGCCAACTACGGAAGCGTGGTGGCCGGCGGTCAGGCCGGCGGCGTGGTGGGCGAGATCAGCTCCTGGGGCAGCACCGAGGAAAAGCCGGTGGGCGTCATGGTGGGCTGCGGCAACTACGGCACCGTGGAGGCCCGGGAGTGGGCCGGCGGTCTGGCCGGTTTTGCCGAGGGCATCATGGAGGACTGCTACAACCTGGGCACCGTGAAGGTGGAGAGGACGCAGGTGGGCGGTCTGGTGGGCCGGTACAGCACCAGCGACTACACCGCCCTGAAGGTGGGCATCCACAACTGCTACCACGCCGGCTCCGTGCAGTACGGCGCGGAGGAGGCGGAGCCCGTGGCGGGCCATCTGGTGGGCCTTGTGCAGGGCAATGCGGATGAAGCCACCGCCAAGGAGCTTCTCAGCGGCAACTACTATCAGAAGATCGGCCTGCTGCCGGCAGTGGGCAGCATGGACATCGGCGACAGCGCCGTGGCCATGGAGCTGGCCGATATGCAGAAGCAGGAGTTCCTGGACAAGCTGAACAGCTATACCCATGTGGCACTGTACGGCGCCGCGTGGCAGTTCAGGTATATCACCGGCCAGGGGCGGATGCCCGTCTATAAGGAGTATCAGGAGCTGCTGGACTACTCCTGCAAGCTCAAGGGCGTGACGGTCAACGGCATGCCCGCCATCGCCGCCGACGGCGGCTACACCTGGGTGCTGCCCTACGGCACCGACCTGACCCGGATCAAGGTGGTCACCAGCATCAGCCCCCGGGCCACGGCGGAACCGGCGGACGGCACGCTGGACTTCTCCAAGGGCCCCGTGACGTTTACGGTGACGGCCCAGGACGGCGTACACCGGCAGAGCTATCCCGTGACGGTAACGGCGGCGGCCAGCCCCGACGGCCTCAGCGCCCTGCGGGTGAAGATGAAGTCTACGGGCGACGTGACTCGGGACGATTATCTGCACGGCCTGACGCTGGTGGAGCCGGAGAGCTTCCGGCAGGATGTCACCACCCGCGACTACACCGTATACGACTATCACGCCGCACAGCGCGGCGCCTTCGACACGAACAGCTGGAACGGCTACTATTTCTGGGCGGTGCCCGCCGAGACCGGCGCAGCGATGGTGGCTGCCACCCCCACGCGGACCAGCACCATCACGGCCTGTGCGGACATGATGGATGAGTCCGGCCAGTACGTCTACTACGGCGACAGCATGCACCTGGGCGACAACACCATGACCCTCACCGTGACCCCGCCCTCCGGCGGCAGCGGCAAGGAGACGGTGTATACCTTCCACGTGAAGGTCCTGCCTTCTCTGGGCAGCGTCAGCTTCAGCGACAGCGGCACGGAGCTGGCGGAGAAATTCCACCCCCTGACCTTTGCGTACAGCATCAAGGTTCCGGACTATCTGACGGGCCTGACGCCCACCGTCACCACCACCCTGGACGAGGGCACAACGGTGACGTACAGCCCCGCGCTGGAGGACGGGAAGATCCCGCTGGACAAGCTGACGGACGGCAAGTTCACCATCACCGTGTCCGACGCGGAGGACAGCACCCTCAGCACCACCTACACCTTCACGGTGGAGCAGGTAGCCACATTCACCGCCAGAATCGTCACCAACGTGGCGGATGCCCACATCCGCGTGTATCAGGGCACAGACCTGATGACCCCCAACGCCGGCGGGGCCTACGACCTGCGGGGCGACAGAGACTATCGCTTCGAGGCGGCGGCCAAGGGCTACGTGTCCGTCAGCGACGCGCTGACGGAGGACCTGCTGAGCGACGGCGTGCTGGAGCTGTATCTGGAGGAGGTGCCGACCGGCGATCTTCCCAGATATGACTCCTCGTGGCCCAGCTTCCGCGGCAACGACGAGAATATGGCCATCACCACCGTCAGGACCCCCATCGGGCCCTACGCGGAGGAGGACGATGTGGAGCTGCTGTGGAACAGCACCAGCGGCAGCGGCTTTGACAGCGGCGCCGTGGGCTGCCCCATCTTCGTGGACGGCTATATGTACGCCTACGCGGGCGCCAACATCCTGAAGCTGGACCCCGCCACCGGCGAGACGCTGATCTCCAAGCCCATGGAGGACGCCTCCGACTTCGCCATCATCCCGCCCACCTACGGCGACGGCATGATCTTCGTGGGCCTGAAGAACGGGCGGGTGCAGGCGTTCCGCGCCGATACGCTGGAGTCCCTGTGGGTCTACACCGACCCGCTGGGCGGCCAGTCCAACTCCCCCATCACCTACTCCGACGGCTGCGTGTACGTGGGATTCTGGCGGGGCGAGAGCGGCGCGGCCAACTTCGTGTGCCTGACGGCGGACGATGAGAAACCCAGCCGCAAGACGGAGCCCAAGATACCCCTGTGGAGCTGCACCAACGACGGCGGCTTCTACTGGGCGGGGGCCTACGCCAACGACAAATACGTGATGGTCACCACCGATGACGGCAGGAGCGGTTATACCAGCAACAGCGGCAAGCTGCTGATCTTCGACAAGCGCACCGGCGAGCTGACGGATTCCAGGACGACCTACACCGGCGACCTGCGGTCCAACGTGGCCTATGATAAGGCGAGCGGCCGCATCTTCTTCACCAGCAAGGGCGGCGCGATGTACAGCGAGATCGTGGGCGCGGACGGCAAGATCGACCGCAGCGCCAGCAAGACGGTGGCGCTGGGCGGTATGAGCACCTCCACCCCCGTGGTCTGCAACGGACGCGCCTACGTGGGCGTGGCCGGTACGGGGGGACAGTTCACACCCTACGGCGGCCACCACATCGCCGTCATCGACCTGACCGACTGGAAGGTGGCCTATACCGCCCAGACACAGGGCTATCCCCAGACCAGCGGCCTTATGACCACCGGCTATGACGACGGCGTGTACGTGTACTTCATGGACAACTACACCCCCGGCGTCATGCGCGTCATCCACGACGCCCCGGGCCAGACGGCGCTGGAGGGCGGCGTCACCGAGGAGTTCACCTCCGACAAGGGCGTGTCCGGCACCTATACGGACTGCGCGCCGGTGGTGTTCACGCCCCGGGGCAGTCTGGCGCAGTACTGCATCGGCAGCCCCGTCACCGATGAGTACGGTACGCTTTACTTCAAGAACGACAGCGGCAACCTCATCGCCCTGACCAGTGCCGTGCGGGAGCTGAAGGTGGCGGAGAAGCCGGAGATCGCCAGGACCGAGGACGGTCAGTGGGAGGTCACCGGCGGTAAGATCGTGGCGGTGCTGGCCAACGGGCTGGAGCGCGACATCACCGCTCTGGTGGAGTACCGCGACGACGGAAGCGGCGGCGTGGAGGTCGTGTATACCTACGGCACCAGCGTCCAGCCCTATACCAAGTCGGTGCGTACCGTGTCCCTCAACGGGGCTTCGGCGACGCAGCCCGGCATCGGCAACGGCGCCGAGGAGGGCGTCACCGAGAACGGCGTTACCAGCTTCAAGGCCGGTACGTCCGACGGTGCGCCGGAGATCCGCGTCACCGCGCCGGCCAACGGCTGGGCCGCGGGTGAGAATATCTTCACCGTGGCATCTGACGGCGACGCCGCCTGCACGGTGATGGTGAAGAAGGCTGACGGCACGCTGGTGCGCCTGACGGCGTCCACTGCGGACGGCACGCACAGCTTTACCGCCGTCCTCGCCGAGGGCGACAGTCTGGTGGTGGGCCTGAAGGGAGACGTCAACGGCGACGGTGAGATCACCAGCGGCGACATCGTGCAGGCACAGGCGGGCTTCCTTGGCAAGCTGACGCTGCAGGATCACCGCCAGCTGTGCGGCGCCGTTTTCGGCGGCGATGCCATCGGCAGCCGTGACATTGTCCAAATTCGAGCAGCTTCCCTGGGAAAGCTGGCTCTTAAATGGTAACAAAAATCAGAAAGGAAAGAGAACATGAAGCACATCGCAAAGAGATCCCTGTCCATGCTCCTGGCGTTGGTCATGCTCTGCTCCCTGTGCGTCAACGCACTGGCCGCAGACGAGGTCAAGGTCAACTCCGCGCTGAGCGCCACGGAGCTGGAGAAGAGCGCCTCCGCCCAGACCGTCCGGGTGACGGTGGCCCCCGCGTCCGCCGTGACCGTCTCCAACTATGAGGTGAAGCTGGAGGTGCCCAAGGGCTGGACCATCACCAAAATCGAGAACGACGACCCCAACGCAACCCTGACCGCCGCGGACTACAACCTCGCCAACGGCCAGATGGCTTGGACCAGCGCGGATGCCGAGGATAAAAGCGTGAGTAAGTTCGTCACCTACACGGTGGAAATCCCCGCCAACACCGCCGCCGGCACGTATGAACTGAAAGTCACCGGCGTGAATGCGTGGAAGAACTACGCTCAGGACGCAGTGCTGACCAAGGGCCAGCACGACAGCACCCTGACCCTGACCGTCAAGGAAAAGACCACTGCCACCGGCTACACCGCCGAGCTGTCCACGTGGTACACCCAGCGCGAGGTGGGCCAGACCCTGACCCTGCCCGTCTACATCACCAGCAGCGAGGCGTCCGTCACCACCTGGAACGCCGCCACCGTCAAGATCAAGTACGATCCCAGGTACGTGTCCTTCTATGAGATGCAGCAGTTTGGCCTGAAGGCCAGCGAGGTCTATGACGACAAGGCCAACGGCGTCGTGACCATCAGCCGCTACGGCGACGATGTGGCCTGCGGCAACGGCAACGGTACGTTCTTCATGGCGGTCTTTGACTGCAACGCCGTGGGTGTCGCCAACTTCCAGCTGACCGAGGCCCGCGTGGACCTGCAGGACAACGCCAACGTGCAGGACGCTCCTCTGGCCACCGCCAAGGGCGACCTGAACGTCCAGATCGGCACTCCCACCTACAAGGTCAGCGGCGCGGAGCAGGAGCTGCGGTATGAGCCCACCGCCGAGTCCGGCAAGGACTTCATCATCAACATGCAGGAGGGCTATGTGGTCAAGGGCCTGGACGTCCACTATAAGGTCGGCGGCAAAGACTACGACGCTTCGTGGGACGCGGTTGCGAACACCTTCATCATTCCCGCCCAGCACATCACCGGGGATATCGAGCTGTACGTCTCCTACCACAGCTACAACATCACCAAGACCGGCAGCGGCGCCGATGACGTGACCCTGCCGAATCGGGTGTATTACTACAAGAACGATTACACCTTCACCCTGGATAAGAAGGAAGGCTATGCCTACACCGTGAAGGTCGCCGTCGGCGGCCAGGAGATCACCTGCACCGTCAACGAGGCCGGCACGGAGTACACCATCCCCGGCGACAAGATCCTGGGCGACACGGTGGTCACCGTGACCCGCACCAAGGAGGCATCCCAGATCACCTTTACCGGCAACACCGACGATCTGGTGGGCGAGGTCTCCCGCAGCGCTCCCGTCGGTCAGGACTTCACCTTCACCCTCACGAAGGACGCCGACTATGAGTACACCGTCTCCGCCAAGTACACCGAGTCCGGTGAGACCGTGCCCGTGACCGACAACGGCAACGGCACCTACACCATTGCGGGCAAGTACATCAACGGTGATGACATCTCCATCACCGTCAGCAAGATCTCCCCGCTGGATAAGTTTGACTTCAGCGTCTATGAGTACGTGAAGGTGGACGGCGGCAAGTCCGTGTTCCTGATCCTGGCCAACGTGAAGAGCGGCGAGACTCTGGGCGAGGGCAAGGTCCCCGCCTACGACGGCTCCAACATGTATACCGACATGTCCGGCCGCTATGACCACGCCTACTCCTGGCTGGTGTTCTCCGAGAGCGATGCCGCCACCCTGTTGGCCGATGTGAAGAACCACATCACGCTGGTGACCGGCGAGGCCAAAAGCTACAAGTCCAACAACGATGTGAACTACACCGGTACTGCCGACATCAACGACGCCCAGTTGGTATACAACATCTACAACGCCAAGTATGACAGCTTCGACGTGGTGGAGATGAAGATGTTCCTCAGCGCGGATATCAACGGCGATAAGCAGGTGAACTCTTTGGATGCCAGCGCCATCGCAAGAGGCACTGTTCTCTTCTGATAAGTAAACCGCATCACGGGCCGTGCGCTGCACAGGATCTCCCCTGCCCCAAGGGGGCAGGGGAGACAGCCCGTTTTCAGGGGCATGTTTCTGTGGCTCATATCCCGCGTCGTATGGGAGATGGAAACGAGTTTCTGAACAAAAACAGGAGGAGAAAGAAATGAAGAAAGTATTCTGCGCCCTGCTGGCGGCGCTGACGCTGCTGGCGGCGGCCGTCGTCCCCGCCTACGCGGTGGACAGCAGCAAGTCCTATCTCTTCGAGCTGTCCATCGACGGCGGCGACACCAAGCATGCCGCCGCCGGCGACATCGTGACGGTGCTGCTGACACTGAAGCGCACCGACAAGGACGAGGGCTACACCATGTACGCCATGCAGGACGAGATCTGCTACGATCCCGCGTTCTTCGAGCTGGTGCAGGGCAGCGCTATGTCGGCGGCGGCCATCGAGACTACGGACATCTCCCTGCGCGGCGGCCTGCGGGCGTTCTACATGAACTTCGTGTCCTTCGGCGGCGGCGAGGACTGGAACGCCAGCACCATGATTGGCACGTTCCAGCTGAAGGTCATCGGGACCTCCGGCTCCTCCGTCATCCGGAATACGGAGAATCTGGTGTCCACCGCCGACGGTATGGACAGCTATGCCGCCGAGGCCCGGGACGTCACCGTGGTGGTGACGGACGACTGCACCGTGAAATTCGAGAGCAACGGCGGCTCCTTCGTGCCGGAGCAGGTGGTCAAGCGGGGCCAATATGTGACCCGTCCCGAGGATCCCACCAAGGAGGGCTTCGTGCTGGAGGGCTGGTATACCGATTTCGACATGACCCGGCCCTGGGACTTTGACCGCGACACGGTGACGGCCAGCATGACGCTGTACGCCAGATGGACGGACGGCACGGCCATCGCGCCGGTGGACGAAAACGGCGGCGGTCAGGTGCCGGTGTGGGTGTGGATCGCGCTGGGCGCGCTGCTGCTCCTGCTGGTGCTGTTCCTGCTGCTGCGCCGCCGGACCGTGAGGTTTGAGACCTTCGGCGGCACCGCCATCGGCAGCCGCAAGGTGCGCCGCGGCGAAAAGCTGACGCCTCCCATGCTGCCTGTGAAGGAGGGGGCGGCCTTCGGCGGCTGGTTCGCGGATCAGGCCTGCACCAAGCCCTGGAGCTTCGACAGCGACACGGTGGAAAAGAGCATGACGCTGTACGCCAAGTGGCAGTAACCGCGGAAATAGAATGAGGGTGCAGATGAGAAAACGGATCACAGCCCTGCTGCTGGCCTTTGTCATGACGGCGAGCCTGCTGCCGGTGACGGCGCAGGCGGTCTCGCCGGAGGCGGAGGCGCAGGCGGCAGTTATCACCACGGCGGCGGAGTTTGCCGCCATGGCGCCGGACGGGAATTACCGTCTGGAAGCGGACATCACGGTGGACGAGCCCTACGGCAGGACATTCACCGGCAGCTTCGACGGCGCCCACCATATCATCACCATAGATCTTCATGCCTCGGCCGGTGAACCGGTCGGGGCATGGGGCCTATTCGGAGAGCTGGACGGCGCGGCGGTAAAAGACCTCCGTCTGCGGGGCGAACTGACCGCGGCGGAGGACAGCGGTGTCCGAAGCCTGGGCGTACTGGCCGGTACGGTTTCCGGCGACACGGCTATCAGCGGCTGCCGCAGTGAGGCGGCGGTGCAGTCGGAGGTGTCCGGCGGCAGCGTGGGCGGCTTTGTGGGCCGCGTCACCGGCGGTACGCTGACCATGACGGGCTGCGCCGGCGCCGGCGCGGTAAAGGCGCTGGACAGCGCCGCGGCCGGCGGCCTTGTGGGCAGCCTCGACGGCGGCAGCGTGACGCTGACGCGGTGCTACGGGTACGGCGATGTGCTGGGCGGCCTGTGCGCCGGCGGTTTTGTGGGACAGATCGCGGAGCAGGCGGACTGCGCCGCGTTGTACGGCTACGCCGCCCTGCGGCCTGCCGCAGAGGACGCGGCAGCACCGGAAAACTGGGGCGAGCTGCGGACTGTCAGCGCGGAGAAGGCCGGCGCACTGTGCGGTGAAGGTACGTTCAGCGCGGAGAGCAAGGCGCTGTTCTGGTCGGGCAAGGCGTTCGGAACGGACGCTGTCCCTGCCGGTGGGCGGTTCGAGGAGACGGATGCCGCCGCGGTGCTGGCGGCTTTGAATGAGGGCGCGGCGGAGGACGATGCCAACGGCTTTCTGCTGACGGCGGAGAATGGTGGCTGGCCCATGCTGCGCTGGGAGCTGACCCAGCCCCAGACGCCGTCTGCCGCCATAGAGCAGGAGAAGGAGACGCTGCGCGCCCAGTTGGCCCAGCTATGGAGCCAATACAGCGAGACGGCCTATGAGCCGGAGAGCTGGGCGGCGTTGACCAAGCTCTATCAGGGCGCGCTGGCCGCTGTGGACGCAGCTGTGTCGGCAGAGGAGCTGCCGCTGCTGACGGCGCTGGCCGCGGCCATGGCGGAGGTGCCCGTCAAGGCCCAGACCTACACCACCCTGTCGGAACAGGAACGGCAGGAGGTGATCCAGCGGCTCCAGACAACGTATGAGACATATTTACAGCAGATCGAGGACAAGGCATCCGCCTTTGCCGAGGCCAGCCGCGGCGTGTGGCTGAAGCGCACGGCAGAGGGGCGGGAACAGCTGGACACAGCCCGCCAGACGCTGGTCCGGCAGCTGACCACGGCGCTGACAGCGCTGAAAGACTGCCATACCACGGCGGACGCTCAGACGCTGGAGGATGCCTTCGCGGCCTCCGCCCAACAGACGGCGGAGGGCGTGGATCCCACCGTGGCGGATAATCGCGTACCGCAGGGGGACAAGTGGGACGGCACGTCCCGTACCCGGCCTGCGGAGGGCAACGGCACGGCGGAGGACCCCTATCGCATTACCACTGCCGCGGAGCTGGCGTGGTTCGCAGACCAGGTCAACGGCGGCCAGCGGACGCTGTGTGCCCGTCTGGCCTCGGACATCGACCTGAACGGCTATGTCTGGACGCCCATCGGCAGCACCGGCGGCAAGAGCTATCAGGGGACGTTTGACGGCGGCAACAGCGTCGTCCACGGCCTGCGGGTGGAGAGCGCCGCCTACGCCGGACTGTTCGGCGTCATCGGCATGTCCGGCACGGTGCAGCGCCTGTGTACGGCGGGCACCATCGCCATCACCGCCGCTCAGGGCAACAAGATCTCCAGCGTGGGTGCGGGCGGCATCGCCGGATACAGTATGGGCATTATCTTTCAGTGCTTCTCCACGGTGTACGTCACCAACGACCGCACCAGTTACAGCGCGGTGGCCGGGGGCATCGTGGGCAAGGCGTCGGCGCAGGCCGTGGTGGACAGCTGCGGCAGCTACGGCGCCGTGGGCGGCCGCAGGAACATCAACTACATCGGCGGTATCGCGGGCGTGGCCCAGAAGGGAGCCGTCATCCGCTACTGCACCAACTACGGCGCCGTCACCGGCAGCCGCGGCGTGGGCGGCATCGTGGGCCTGCTGACGGACTACGCCCAGGTGCGCCTGTGCGAGAATCAGGGCGCTGTGGACGGCGAGAGCCGCGTGGGCGGCGTCGTGGGCTGGGTCTGCGGGGCGGACTACATCTCCGGAAACGTGCTGGACGTGACCATCCGGAACGTGGGAAGCTACGCCGATGTCACCGCCGATGGCTCCCCCGCTCTGGGCTACGGCGCAGGCGGGATCGTGGGATACATCGACACCGCCGGTGATACGGGCCTCACCGGCCCATGCACCCTGTCCTGCGCCTACAACACCGGCACGGTGACGGACAACGGCGGCACCACGTCTCAGGGCGTGGGCGGCATCGTGGGTGAGTGGCACGGCGGCGTTCTCAGCCATGTGCAGAGCGCCTCCGGCAACACGCTGTGGGGCGTGGTGGACATGGCGGTCCCCGCCAGCCACGACGCGGCGCGGGTGTCCACGGTGACACCGGCCTATGACATCACCGGCGGTGACCGCTGGGACAAGGTCAGCGCTGCGGTGACGCTGCTGGCGAAGCTCATCCGGCCCGAGGCCGGCGATGAGGGCTACGCCGCCTACGGCAGGGACCAGAGCATCCTCTATAACGGCGTGATCCTGTCCTATCTGGAGCGCATCGAGTCCGCCGCAGACAGCGGCGAGACGGAGACGCTGCTGCGGGAGTGTCAGGAGCAGCTGGACACCGTCCTCACCGGCACGGATGCCAGCGGCCAACAGCTGCTGGAGGACCTGCGCGCTTACGCCGGAAGCCGCGTGTACGCGGCGGCGGAGCAGGCGGAGGCGGATGCCCTGCTGGCGGCGGCGGAGACGGAGATCGCCGGCGCCGCTACCATCGCGGACATCAGCAATATCCGACTGAAATATCTGGGCGACAACGGCCTGCTGACCAGGATCACCACCTATCAGGCCAAGCGGCAGCAGGACCTCTACAATACCTACGTCTACAACAGGAACTATACGCAGGACGATATGGCCGCGGCGCTGGCCGCCTATGAGAACTGGCGGGCCAAGTTGGACAGCGCCTCCTCCGTGGAGGAGGTGGACGCCATCTACGCCGACGCCCGCAAGGCGCTGGCGGACCTGACCGCAGGCTTCACGGAGGGCGATACCGCGCCGGACATGGACGCGGCGGCAGCCGCAGCCCTGCAAAAGACACGCGATGAGGCGCGGCAGGCTCTGGATGATCTGGCGCAGCAGCGCATCGCGGCGCTGACGGCGCAGCTGGACGACATCAGCGGTTTCGACGAGACACGGCGGCAGCTGCTGACCCAGGCGCTGGAGCGGGGCGTGACATCCATCCGGGAGGCCGCTGCGGTGGAGCTGGACAGCCTTACCGACTATACCGCCATCCAGCAGGCCCGGCAGGAGGGCCTTGCCGCCATCGAGCAGGCGTACACCGCCGCCGCCGGCAAGCTGAAGAAGCTGCTGGAGTCCTCCCGGGCGGAGAACGGCTGGGACGGCATCACCGCCAGCCGGCCCCACGGCAGCGGCACGGAGGCCGATCCCTACCAGATCGGCACGGCGCAGGAGCTGGCGTGGCTGGCCTATGCGGTGAACAACCAGACGGAGAGCGGCGGATTCAGCGCCGTGCTGACGGCGAACGTGGATCTGGGCTATTGCCAGTGGCCGGTGATCGGCACGCGCAGCAGCGGCAGCCAGCGGCCCTATACCGGCACCTTTGACGGGCAGGGACATACCGTGTCCGGCCTGTACATCACTTCGCCGGGCGGGCGGCAGAAGCTGGGCCTGTTCGGCGTGGCGCAGGACGCGGTGATCCGGAACCTGACGGTGCGGGGCAGCATCGAGCTTACCGGCGTCCGCTCCTACGACGGCGACACGGCGGGCTACCTCATCGGCGGCCTGCTGGGCAGCGGCGAGGGCATCGGCGTCACCATCAGTAACTGCGTGTCGCAGGTGGATGTCTCCGTGTCCTTTGCCAACGACCAGAAGGCGCAGCGCGCCGCCGTGGGCGGTCTGGTGGGCCGCCTCAGCGGCAGCGGCAGCCACACGCTCACCGACTGCCGCAGCGAGGGGCGGGTCTACACTGCCTTCGCGCCCGGCGCCTGCTATCTGGGCGGCTCCGGCGGCGACGGCGGGCAGGCCGGCATCGTGGGCTTTATCAGCGCCGGCGCACGACTGGAGCGCTGCGTCAACGCCGGCGAGGTCTACGCAGGCCGCGCCGCAGGCGTGGGCGGCATCGTGGGAAGCGCGGGCAGCAGCGGCACGGAGGTGACGCTGTCCCAGTGCGCCAATCAGGGCGCGGTGTCCAACGATACTGCGGCGGTGCTGCTGAACAAGGGCGGCACCGGCGGCGTCCTGGGACTTGCCGCGGCGGGGACCGTAACGGTTCGCAGCTGCTACAACACCGGCAGCGTGGCGGGCAGCACCATCGTGGGCGGTATTCTGGGCGGCGAGCGCGGCGAATACTCTGCCAACGCTCAGTACGGCTGCCGGGGCCTGACGCTGGAGAACTGCTACAACGCAGGCGGCCTGCTGGTGGGCACGGCCACCGTTCGGGTGGGCGCGCTGGCGGGCTACCCGCTGGACGGCCGGTACTACACGGGACTGACGGTGCGCAGGGGCGCGTGCCGGTTCGTGATGGGCTGGAAGTGCAGTCAGGGCGACAGCGTGAAGGAAAGCGCGGTGCTGACGGCGGATACGCTGTTTGAGGGACTGGTGGACAGCATCGGCGGCGTCAACAGCGGCTATCCGCTGTTTGACTGGCAGCTGCTGGAGCAGCAGAGCCGCGAAGAGGTGGTCAGCTATCTGAACGACCGCTATGAGCGGGAGATCAAGCCTATCGCCACCGTGGCCCAATGCCAGGAGATCGAAAAGCTGCTGACAGAGACGGCGGAGACCATCCGCACCGCCAAGACCACAGCAGAAATGACTGCCGCCTATGAAAAGGTGCTGGCGCGCATGAGCGCGGATGACCTGCTGGCAGCGGCAAAGAACGCCGCACTGAAGCAGCTGGATAAACTGTACAAGAGCGCAAAGAAGGATTACAAGGACATTGCAGAGCAACTGGACAAGCTGTATGAAGCACAAAAGGCCACCATTGAGGCCTGTACCAAGTCCTCGGATACGGACACGGAGCTGGATCGGTTTTCTGCCGGTGTGGCGGACCTGCTGATCGCGGCGCGGGTGAAGTCCGGCGCGGCTATGCGGGAGCTGGCCGCCGCGCTGCCGGAGGTGCGTCAGGTCTATGACGCCCTCACCGCCGCCCAGAAGCGGTTGGTGGTCAACGGCAGGGCCATCACCGATGCGCAGGTGCTGGTAACGGCCTACGAACAGAATTTGGACCTGCTGCGGCAGTGGGAGAGCGCCGACAAGGCGAAATACACCGCCGTGAAGTCCGGCATCGGCCGTCTGGCGGCGGATATCCGCAGCCAGCTGGGCGATTGCGCCGACGCATCGGGCATGACCGCCGCCCTCAACGGCTACGCCGCAGGGGTGGCCCGGCTGCTGCTGGACAAGCTGGCCTTCACCGAGGGTACGACCACACTGGGCCAGCTGCACAAAGCGTCGGAGGTGCTGACCCAGACATCGGAGGCCGTAAAGGGCCTGACCCGGGAGCAGCTGGCGCTGCTGCCTGCGGAGCAGGTGGCGGGCGTCAGCCGCGCCCAGCTGCTGCTGGCGGTCTACACCAGGGCGTCGGAGCAGCTGGACACCTGGCTGAAGAACGACAAAGCGTCCTACGCCGACGTGGCCCAGCGGCTGGAGCGTCTGTCAGACAGTGTCCGGCAGGAGTTGGAGCGCAGCGTGGATCGGGACAGCGCGGCCAAGGCGCTGGACCACTACTGCGGCGGCAGCGTGGAGGTGCTGATCTCCTCCATCGGCACGGTCAAACCCGTCATGCCCCCCACCGAGGCGGCTGCAGCCAAGACCCGCCTGCAGCGTGCCCGCACGGCCTACAACGCCCTGACGGCATCGCAGAAGGCGCTGGTGCCCAACTACGCATCGCTGCAGGAGGGCGAGACGGCCTACCGCACCTACGAGAGCAATTACGCCGCGGCCAAGGCGGCGGAGAGCCTCATCTCTGCCATCGGCACGGTGACGGCAGACAGCGGCGATGCCATCCGCAAGGCTCAGGAGGCCTACGACGCCCTGACGGCGGAGCAGAAGCAGCTGGTGGACGCCAGGCTGGTGCAGCAGATGAAGACTGCCGCCGCCCAGTACCGGCAACTGCTGGCCCAGAGCGCGGAGAACGGCGGGGAAACCCCCTCCGCCGACGAGACAATGTCCGACGGCGTGAAGCCTGCGGACCGGATGCAGCCCACAGACCAGACCCGGCCGGAGCAGGCGCAGCCCTTTGACTGGAGCCTTGTGTGGCTGGGCGGCGGCATCCTGGCGTCTGCGGCGGCGATCGCGTTGATCCTCCGCTGGCTGGCGGCGGTGCGGCGCACCGAAAAGAAAAACAAAGCGTAAGTCCCGCAGGAGGGGGAGGTCTCGTGCCGCTCCCCTCCTGCGGCGGTTGCAGAAGGAGCGTGAAGCGTGAAAAAGAGACTGGGAGGCGTGATGCAGACCGCCATGGCCATACTGCTGTGTATGGCGGCGGTGCTGTGCGTGACGCGGCTTCAGACCGGCCATGCCCCACGGGAGGATGCCCGGGCGGCATCCCGCATGCTGTACTCACCCGGGGAGGTGCTGTACGACGGCGACCGCGTGACGGCCATGGACAGCGCCAACGACGCGGAGGTCCCTGAGGACGAGACGCCGCCGGATCAGCCGGACGCACCGGAAAGCTCGCAGCCTGACGATACCCCCACGCCGGACGCGCCCCCCGTGGACAGCGACACCGCGTCCTCGGACGGGCGGGACGGCATCGGCGACCTGCTGGACATCGCGGATAACGGCGGCGGCTCCGGCGGACAGACACCGGACCACGCCGCGCCGGGGGACGTTACCGTACCGGAGGCACCGGATGCCGCGCTGTATTTTACCACCAGCATCATCGACGGCGAGACCACGGCGGAGGAGACCTATCCCTTTACCATCACCCACCAGCCGCAGCGGGAGCCCATCGGCCTCGCCGTCACCGTCAACGGCAGGGAGCTGCGCTATGCCGCACAGACCACCTCCGTGACGGTGCATCTGGCGGCGGGAGCCAATACCATCGTTGTCAGCGCGGACTATCGGGAGGACGGCGGCACCGTCCGCGCCACCCGCAGCTACACCGTCTGCTACGCCCAGCCCGGGGAGCTTATCATCGTGGCGAAGCGCACCTCGGACGGGCGGCAGCTGGGCGAGCTTGGCACCGTGTCGGAGGGCGCGCTGACCTTTACCGCCTGCGCCGAGCGGGACGGCAGCACCTATCCGGTGCAGTCCGTGGAGCTCAACGGCAGGACCCTCGCCGGCAGCGGCGGCAGCTACACCGCCCAGCTGAACTCCGGCGAGAACCGCATCCGCGTCAAGGCAAGCTATCAGTCCTCCACCGCCGATGTGACCTATACCATCATCTACAACGCCAATGCGTTCCGGATCAGCACCACCATCTCCGACACGGTCATCGACGACAGCACGGCCCAGAGCAGCGCGTCGTTCGAAAAGGTGACGGTGGACAGCCAGCAGTACAAATTCCGACTCCACCTGATCCAGAGCACCGGTAAGGAGGCCATCACGAACGTCCGCGTCAGCGACAGCACCGGCACCTTCTCCCTGACCCAGGACAGCGACGACCGGTACACCGTGGACATGGGCCGCGAGGACCGGCAGCTGTACATCGACTACAAGGATTCCACGGGCCGGAGCAAGACCTATAAATACCAGCTGCACTTCCAGCGCGGCGCGGAGGGTACTCCGGAGGACCGCCAGCCCACCATCATCGCCCAGGTGGAGGCGGACGGCACCGTTATCGGTCTGACCAACGGTCTGACCATGAAAACGCCCGACCTCATCGTGCTGGTGGATGGCCGCAGCTGCAACGGCCAGCAGCTCTACGCCAACAACTACACCGTGTCGGTGAACGGCACGGTGGTGTCCGCACCCATCAGCCAGTCCGGCTACCAGTTCGGTTACACCGCCTACCTCTCCAACGTGGGGGCCAATACCATCACCATCACCGCCACCGATGGCGACGGTTATTCCGCCACCCGCAGCTGGACGGTGTACTACGAGGAGGGCACCGTCACCGTTACCGTCAGCGTGGAGGCCACCACCGTGGGCCTCGGCTATCTGGTGGCGCCCACGGAGGTGACGGTCCCCGGCGGCACGGACGCATGGACCGTGGTGCAGCAGGTGCTGACGGAGAACGGCTACACCGTCAGCGGCAGCGGCAGCTATCTGTCCGCCATCCAGCGCAGCGGCATTTGCAGCGGCTTTTTCATCGATTCCGAACTGATGGAGCTAATCATGGCCGACGGCATGGACGAGAACGGTGCGGGACTGGATCCCCAACCCTTCTCCATGGACAGTCTTGGTGAATTTGACTTCTACCGCTGGTCGGGCTGGATGTATTCCTATAACGGCAGCTATCCGGGCTACGGCTTCAACGTCTGCAAGCCGCAGGACGGCAGCGTCATCCGCGTGCGGTACACGCTGGCCATGGGCAAGGACATCGGCGGCTATTCCAGCGCCAACGGCAATTACGGCGTTTCCAGCGGCAACTACTATAAAGAATGGTAAGAGGAGAAAAGCAGATGAATACCAGCGTAGAAAAGATCCTGAATGAAGTGAAAAAGGTCATCGCCGGTAAGGACGATGTGCTGGAAAAGATCATGATGACGGTGCTCTCCCGCGGCCATGTGCTGCTGGACGACGTGCCCGGCACCGGCAAGACCACCACGGCGCTGGCCTTCAGCCGCGCCCTGGGTCTCCGGTATGGGCGTATCCAGTTCACGCCGGACGTGCTGCCCTCGGATATCGTAGGTTTCTCCATGTACCATAAGGAGAGCGGCAGCTTTGCCTATCAGCCCGGCGCGGTGATGACCAACCTGCTGCTGGCCGATGAGATCAACCGCACCTCCAGCAAGACCCAGTCGGCGCTGCTGGAGGTGATGGAGGAGCGTCAGGTCACCGTGGACGGCCAGACCCACAAGCTGCCGGACCCCTTCGTGGTTATCGCCACCCAGAACCCGGTAGGCTCTGCCGGTACGCAGCTGCTGCCTCAAGCCCAGCTGGACCGCTTCATGGTGCGGCTGGAGATGGGATATCCCGATTTTGCAAGTCAAGTGAACATCCTCCGTGACCGCCAGACCGGCGACCCGCTGGAGGCGGTGGCCACCGTGTCCTCCTGCGCGGAGGTGCTGGCTATGCAGAAGGAAGCCCAGTCAGTCCACATGGCGGACGCCCTGCTGGAGTATGTCACCAGCCTGGCGGAGGCCAGCCGCAGCCACCCGCTGACGGTGCTGGGCGTCAGCCCTCGCGGCGCTCTGGCGGTGTGCCGCATCAGCAGGAGCCGCGCCTACATGGCGGGCCGTGACTACGTGCTGCCCGATGATGTGGCCGCCGTCTTTGCCGACGTGTGCGCCCACCGTCTCATCCTGTCGCCCAAGGCCAGGATCGCCGAGACCACCGCCAAAGACGTGCTGGCAGAGGTGGTGCAGCAGGTCCGGCGGCCCGACCACATCTGAGCGATGGCGAAAAATCGGATCGTTTTTATTGTATGGCTGCTGCTGTGGCTGGCAGCGTGGGCACGGGGCGTGGGCAATATGGCCGGCGGCATCCTGCTGGCCTCGGTGCTCTGCGCCGCGGCGGAGATCGCCGCGGCCTGCGCCCTGCGCAAGCGCCTGACGGCCCAGCTGTCCGCCGCTGTCTCCTGCCGCAAGGGGGAGGAACTGCCGGTAACGGTAACGGTGGCAAACAGCGGCCTTCTCAGCTGCCTGCGGGTGCAGGCAGACGTCCAATGCCGGAATCTGCTGACCGGCGAGGTGACGCATACCGCAGCCTGCCTCCCTGCGGCAGGGCACGCCAAGGCCCAGACGGTATGTACCCTCCGGCCCCGGCACTGCGGCAAGCTGGAGCTGACGCTGACGGCCCTGCGGGTCTACGACATGTTCGGTCTTGTGGGGGCGAAGAAGCCGGTGGGGCTGACAGCCCCGTCTCTGGTGCTGCCGGATGTCTGGCCGGTGGAGCTGACGGTGTCGGAGCGCCGGAGCCCCGACATGGACAGCAGCGAATACTCCATGTATCATCCCGGCAATGATCCCAGCGAGACATTCGCCCTGCGGGAATACCTGCCCGGCGACCGGATCAAAAACATTCACTGGAAGCTGTCGGAAAAGACGGATCACCTGCTGGTGCGCCAGCTGGGTCTTCCGGTAAACAACGCCATTCTGCTGGTGCTGGACAACACCGCTGATACCGCTCCCTCTCCGGAGGAGCGGGAGGCGCTGGGCGAGGCGGCTGTCTCCGTGTCTGCGGCCTTATGCGAGGCGGGCCTGCCCCATCAGGCGGCGTGGCTGGACCGCGAGACCATGGAGCCGCGGCTATGTGCCATCGGCGACACGGAGGAGCTGACGCAGGCCCTGTCCGGCCTGCTGTCGGCGGAGACGGAGCCGGACACCCGGACGGTGACGCGGCGTCTGGCGGAGACGCAGGGACTGGACTACGCCCACGCGGCGGTGCTGTCTCTGCGGTCGGAGCCGGAGGACCTGACCACCGCCTCCGGTACGCCCGTGACCCACGTGGCGGTCTCGGCCGCCATGCTGCGAAGTAAGGAGGGGATCTATCTTGCGCTTTAATGGCGCCCGCTTCGGCGGACTTCTGACCGCATCCCTTCTGACGGCGGGGCTCATGGCCCTGCTCATCACGCTGCTTTCCCTGCCGGTATCGCCCCTGTGGCCGGTGCTGCTGGGCGTTTTAGCGGCGGCCACCGTGTGTCTGACGGAAGGCACGCGCCTCTCGTGGCTGCCTGACGCAGCATGGATGGCGGGCTGCCTGCTGACGGTGCTGGCACTGCCGGGTACTGTGACCAACGGTCTTGCCCAGCTGCTGGACGCGGCGGTGCAGACGTGGCAGCAGCTCCACGCCCGCAATTACACCAGCTTTCTGGCGCAGGACGACGGCGCCGCGGGCCTGACGGCGGTACTGTGCCTGCTGGGCGTACTCTGCGGACTGTGGAGCATCCACTATGTGCGGCAGCCCAGCGGTCTGCGGTTCTGGCCGCTGGCGCTGGTACTGGCTGCGGCGGCGGTGCTGTTTGCGCCCCTGACCGCCGTATGGTGGCTGCTGCTGGCGGCTTTGACGCTGCTTTTGCTCTACGCCGTGCGCTTCGGCGGACGGCACGCGTCCTCCGCCCCGCTGCGGGCGTGGCTGCGTCCTGCGGCGCTGCTGCTGGCCTGCGTCACGGCGCTGGGCTGCTGGAACGGCGACGCCGCCCACCCTGCCGCCGTGGATACCGCCGCCCGCTGGACAGCGGCACGGGCGGATATCCTGCGCTACGGCAGCAACGCCGCCGCAGGTCTGCCGGAGGGCGATATGACCGGCATCGGCCCCCGCCGCACCACGGAGGACACCATGCTGGAGGTCACCATGACCCAGCCGATCTCCTACTACCTCCGGGGCTTCGTGGGCGAGACGTATGCCAACAGCCGTTGGAGCACGCTGGACAGTAAGACCCTCAGTGAGGACGCGGATACCTTTTACTGGCTGCATCAGGACGGATTTTACGCCCAGAGCCAGCTGACCACAGCGGCGCAGGCCGGTGTGTCGGACGTGCTGGGCTATGACAACACCGTGACGGTGCAGAACGTCGGCGCGTCGGGGAAGTATCTCTATGCGCCCTATGAGCTGCTGGCGGACAGCGATGTGCTGGATGCGGCGCAGATCGGCGACCGCACCCTGCTGGCAAGCGGCCTGCGGGGGCAGCGGACGTACAGCTTCCACGCCAGCGACAATATCATCACCCAGTACCAGCGCCTGACCGCCGCGCTGGCGGAGGAGACGGAGCAGACCAATGCCTTTCTGAATATAGAGGCGGCCTATAACCGCTTCGTCTACGACCACTATACGGACATCCCCGATGATATCCGCGGTTTTCTGGAGGAGAAGCTGGGCGGCTATGAGAAGGACGCGGGGCAGGTACACTTCGATTACCGGCGGGCCAAGCAGAACATCCTGTTCTATCTGACCACCTACATCACCTATGAGGAGAATGTTCTTCCCATTACCGGCGGCGATTTCGCCCTGACGTTTCTGGACGGCACCCAGACCGGTTACGATGTCCACTACGCCACGGCGGCGGCCCTGATGTTCCGTTACTACGGCATCCCCGCCCGCTATGTGGAGGGCTTTCTGGTAACAAAGGACGATGCAGCCCATATGACCGCGGGCCAGACGCTGCCGGTGGACGGCAGCCGTGCCCACGCATGGGTGGAGTACTATCAGGATGGCCTTGGCTGGCTGCCCTTTGAGGTCACGCCTCCCTATTTCTCCGCCATGGAAAAGGCGGAGCAGTACCAGAGCATCTCCGGTCTGGTGGGTCAGGCCCCGCTGGAGGACACACCGGAGCAGCCGGACGACACCGACGCCCGGGACCCCGTGACAGAGGCACTGCGGGAGCTCTGGCTGAAGCATGGTATGACCGTACTGCTGGTGCTGCTGGTATCACTGGCCGTGGTACTGGCGGCGGTGCTGCTGGGCCGTATCCTGCGGGAGCGGCGGCGGACACGGCAGCGGAAAGCGTCGTTTTTCGGCGCGGACGCGGCGGCCGCCATCGATGCCATCTTCCGCTATACGATGGATGTGCTCCGTGCCCGGGGCATGGCGGCGCGGAACTGCCCGCCGGAGGACTATGTGGCCTATATGGATCAGGACCTGCGGGAGGACTACCTGCAGGCGGCCCGACTGTGGCAGGAGGCCCGCTTCCGGGGCCGGCCCATGACGGAGGAGCAGCGCCGTCGGGCACTGCGCCTGAAGGACGAGATCTGGCGGCGTACCTGGCACAACGCGGGGCTAAGGCAGCGCCTGCGCCTGAAATACGTGGAATTCCTGTAAGGAGGGGATCGGATGAAACAGAGTATAGCGGCCCTGCTGCTGGCAGTGCTGGTGCTGCTGCCCGCCTGCGGCGCGCAGCCTGTGCCGGAGGCCCCGTGGCAGACGGCCTGCCGCGAGACGGGGGCCTATCTCCAGACGCAGGGCGCCCCCACGGCGGGCTCCATCGGCGGTGAGTGGGCGGTGATCGGCCTGAGCCGCGCGGGGCTGCTCAGCGACACGGCGGCCCGGAGCTACGAGCGGAGCGTGGAGGATTACGTGCAGCAGGCGGGCTCCGTGCGGCTGCACCACGCAAAATCCACCGAGAATTCCCGCACCATCCTGGGCCTGACGGCCGCAGGCTGCGATGCCGCCAACGTGGCGGGCGTGGACCTGACGGCGGGTCTGAGCGATATGACCTTCGTCCGTGCCCAGGGTCTCAACGGCCCCATCTGGGCACTGATCGCTCTGGACTGCGGGGCTTACGATATCCCGCAGTGCGCCGACGGCGAGGAGCAGACCACCCGCGAAGGCCTGGTGGCGGAGATCCTGTCCGCCCAGTGCGCCGACGGCGGCTGGACTCTGATGGGCGACGTTTCCGACGTGGACATGACCGCCATGGCTTTGACGGCTCTGGCATCTTATCAGGAAGATGCTGAAGTCAAGACCGCAGTTGACGCGGCGCTGGCATATCTGTCCGGGGTCCAGCAGGCGGACGGCGGCTTCATGAGCTGGGGCGAGAGCAACAGCGAGTCCTGTGCGCAGGTGATCGTGGCCCTGACGGCGTTGGGCATCGACCCCGCATCGGATGAGCGCTTCCTGAAGGACGGCGCGTCCCCGTTGGACGGCCTGTGTGCCTTTGCCTGCACCGGCGGCGGTTTTCGCCACAGCGCCCGGCAGACGAAGCCGGATGGCATGGCCACGGAGCAGGGCTTCTACGCCCTGACGGCCTACGACCGCTTCCGGCAGGGCAAGACGCGGCTCTTTGACATGACGGACATCGCATGATGCGGCACACCGCCGGTCCTCTCAGGGGCCGGCGTGTTTTTTTATGTGCCGTGATTGCATAAGCACACGCTTTATGGTATGCTAAAAGCACCCAACGGGGCGAAACAGGGGAGCGCCCCCAAATTGCAGAAAAAGGAGAAAGACTATGGGACTTATCAGAGCGGCGATGGGCGCGGCCGGCGGTACGCTGGCTGACCAGTGGAAGGAATATTTTTATTGTGACGCCATTCCCGAGAATGTGCTGGCGGTAAAGGGACAGAAAAAGACCACCCGACGCTCCAGCAACCGTCACGGCGATGACAACGTCATCACCGACGGCTCCGTCATCGCGGTGGCGGACGGCCAGTGCATGCTCATCGTGGACCAGGGCAAGATCGTGGACATGTGCGCCGAGACCGGCGAGTATACCTACGACATGTCCTCGGAGCCGTCCCTGTTCTGCGGCAGTCTGGGCCAGGGCCTGAAGAACATGTTCGGTACCATGGCCAACCGCTTTACCTTCGGCGGCGAGGCCCCCAAGGACCAGCGCATCTACTATTTCAACACCAAGGAGCTTATCGGCAATAAGTACGGCACGCCCAGCCCCGTGCCCTTCCGCGTGGTGGACCAGCGGGCCGGCATCGACATCGACGTGGGCATCCGCTGCTTCGGCGAGTACAGCTACCGCGTCTCCAACCCCATGCTGTTCTACACCAACGTCTGCGGCAACGTCAGCGAGGCGTATACCCGCGACCGGCTGGACAGCCAGCTCAAGACCGAGCTGCTGACGGCCCTCCAGCCCGCCTTCGCCAAGATCGGCGAGACCGGCATCCGTTACTCCCAGCTGCCCGGCCACACCATGGAGCTGGCCGACGCCCTCAACGAGGTGCTGAGCAAGAAGTGGCGCGACCTGCGGGGCATCGAGATCGTGTCCTTCGGCGTGTCCAGTGTCACCGCCGATGAAGAAGACGAGAAGATGCTCAAGGAGCTGCAGCGCAACGCGGCCTTCATGGACCCCACCCGCGCGGCGGCCCATCTCGTTGGTTCTCAGGGCGACGCCATGAAGATGGCGGCGGCCAACAAGGGCGGCGCGGCCATGGCGTTCATGGGCATGAACATGGCGGGTCAGGCCGGCGGCATGAATGCACAGGACCTGTACGCCATGGGTCAGCAGCAGACCGCCCAGCCGACGGCGTCCCAGCCCGCAGGCTGGACCTGCTCCTGCGGCCATACCGGCAACACCGGCAAGTTCTGCGGCGAGTGCGGCGCACCCAAGCCCGCACCGGCGGGGGAATGGAAGTGCTCCTGCGGCGCGGTGAACACCGGCAAATTCTGCGGCGAATGCGGCAAGCCCAGACCTGCCGACGAGTGGACCTGCTCCTGCGGCAGCGTCAACAAGGGCAAGTTCTGTGCCAACTGCGGCAATCCCCGTCCCTGACACCGTGTGACATGTGAAAGGAGAAGACCATGCAGTTCATCGATTACTATTATTATGAGTACCAGATGGCCCCCAGCCCCTTCGCCAGCTTCCTCTCCCTGCTGCTGGGCGTGGCGGGCATCGTGGCCTGCTGGCTGCTGTTCAAGAAGGCGGGCAAGCCCGGCTGGGCCTCCATCGTACCCTTCTACAACGTCTATACCCTCTTCGAGATCACCTGGGGCAGCGGCTGGCGCTTTTTGATGCTGCTGATCCCCATCTACAACATCGTCCTGGGCATCCAGACCTGCATCAAGCTGGCCAAGGCCTTCGGCAAGAGCGGCGGCTTCGCGGTGGGCCTGATCTTCCTGCCCTCCGTGTTCACCATGATCCTGGGCTTCGACAGCTCCGTCTACCTGGGCGTCCCCGGGAAGGGCGGCTATCAGCAGTCCGCGCCCAATCAGGATTACGCCCCTCGTCAGGACTATGCGCCCCGGCAGGACACCGGCTTCCGGCCCACGTTCTGCCCCAGCTGCGGCGCCAAGCTGGAAAATGACGGCAGCAAGTTCTGCCAGAACTGCGGACGGCCCCTGTAAGGCCGCCCCGGTCAGACTGTGAGAGGGAGGAAAATTATGGCATCCCAAGTGACCAACTATAAATGTCCGGCCTGCACCGGCCCGCTGCACTTTGTGGGCGCGTCCGGCAAGCTGGAGTGCGACTACTGCGGCGCGCAGTACGAGGTGGCGGACATTGAAAAGCTGTACGCCGATAAGGAAGCCGCCGCAGCAGCGGCGTCCGAAAAGGCGGAGGCCAAAGCTGAGGCAAACCGCCAGAAGATGGCGGACATGGAGTCCCAGGGCTGGGATACCTCCGGCCTGAGCAGCGACTGGGGCGCGGAGGCCGACGGCATGAAGGCCTATAACTGCCCCTCCTGCGGCGCGGAGCTGATCTGCGACGCCTCCACCGCCGCCACGTCCTGCCCCTACTGCGGCAATCCCACCGTGGTACCGGGCCAGTTCAGCGGCGCGCTGAAGCCGGACTTCGTCCTGCCCTTCAAGCTCAGCAAGGAGGACGCCGTGGCTGCCCTGAAGAACCACTACAAGGGCAAGCCCCTGCTGCCCAAGGCGTTTACCAGCGGCAACCACATCGAGAAGATCCAGGGCGTCTATGTGCCGTTCTGGATGTTTGACGGACAGGCCGAGGGCACCGTGGACTACGAGGGCCTCATCCACCACGAGTACGAGACCTCCGACTATGAGGTGACGGAGACGGAGCACTACGATGTTCACCGAGGCGGCTCCATCTCCTTCGAAAAGGTGCCTGTGGACGCATCCAGCAAGATGCCCGATGACCACATGGACTCCATCGAGCCGTATGACTACACCGATCTGAAGCCCTTCTCCACCGCGTACCTGCCCGGCTTCCTGGCCGACAAGTACGATGTCAGCGTGGAGGACAGCCATGACCGCGCCGACGGACGCTGCGCCGCCTCGCTGGAGAGCGCCCTGCGCCGCACGGCGGAGCAGTACGACAGCTGCATCCCCCTGCGGCAGGACATCCGGCTCCGGCGCGGCAAGGTGCATTATGCCCTGCTGCCCGTTTGGATGCTCCATACCAAGTGGAAGGGACAGGATTTCCTGTTCGCCATGAACGGCCAGACTGGCAGGCTGGTGGGCGACCTGCCCACAGATATGGGCAAGTTCTGGACCATCTTCGCCGCCGTGGCGGCGCCGGTGGCGGCCATTACCGCCGCCATCATGATGTTGGTGTAAGGGGGGACAGCGCCATGAAAAAGAGAACTTGTACATTCCTGCTGGCCCTGCTGGCAGCACTGACGCTGACCGTCCCCGCATGGGCGGAGACCCAGCCCGGCGACGCCCTGATCTACGACACGGAGAGCCTGCTCACCGACGGCGAGCGCCAGCAGCTGGAATCCCTGGCCGACCAGATCACCTGGCAGTACGACTGCGCGGTGTATGTGGTCACCATCTACGACTACGAGCAGTATGCCGACGGCGTCTACGAGGCCGCCTACACCATCTACAACGACTACGACTTCGGCATCGGCGATGGCCGCGACGGCGTGCTGCTGCTCCTGAGCATGTACGACCGCAGCTACAGCCTGTATGTCCGCGACGGCTACGCCCAGAGCATGCTCGGCAGCTATGCCCAGCAGCAGCTGGAGGACAGCTTCCTGGACTATCTGGGCGATGACGACTGGTACGGCGGCTTCCATGCCTATCTGACCACCTGCGCCGACATGATGCAGCAGGCGTCGGAAGGCCACGCGGTGCGCAAGCCTCTGGGCAAGGTGATCTTCCCGGCGCTGCTGGTGGGCTGCGGCGTGGCGCTGGCGGTGTGCCTGGTGCTGAAGGGCAAGATGAAGTCCGTCCGCCGCGGCGCGGAGGCGGATGTCTACGTCACCGCCGAGGGCCTGGACCTGACGGAGCGCTCGGACATTTACACCCACACCACCGAGACCCGCCGCAAAAAGGAGAAGAACGACTCCCACAGCGAGTCCGGCGGAGGCGGCTCCGGCCGCAGCGGCCACTTCTAAGCAACAAAAAAAGAGGACTGTCCGGGACAGTCCTCTTTTTTTTGCTCTTTGTCAGAAAAATATGAAATAAGACGGATACTATGCAGCCAGCTTATTGAAATCACACGAAAACAGGTGTATTCTATCGCTGTAATGACCTGCTGGCACATACCGGCGGAGATCATAAAGAAAAGGGGAGTTTCTGTGAAAAAACGTATCCTATCTATCCTGTTGGCGGTTCTCATGCTGCTCAGCGTCCTTCCGCTGGGCATAGTGGACACCGCTTGGGCGATCAGCAGCAGAGATACTGTTGTGGACAGCGGTACCTGTGGGGGTACACTAAACAACAGCCAACTGATGAAATGGACGCTGACCTCGGATGGTACCCTGACCATCAGCGGCGAGGGAAATATGTTTGGCGCGCCGTGGAGTCAGTACAAGAGCAAGATCAAAAAGGTGGTCATCGGCGAGGGAGTCGAATCCATTTCTGACAACGCGTTTCATTATTACGAAAATCTGCGCAGCGTATCACTGCCATCCACGCTGACTTCTATCGGCGAGGCGGCATTCTGGGCCTGCAGCAGTCTGCAAAGTATTACACTGCCTAATAACCTGACCAATATTGGTCTCAACGCATTCCGCGCCTGCCATAGCTTGACGCAGGTACTGATACCTGCCAGCGTGACGAACATCGACGGCAGTGCGTTTGAGTGCTGTACAGGTTTGACGGATGTGGTATTCGAGGGAAACAGCCTGGAATTTGGCAGCGGCGCTACATTTTATGACTGTACCTCCCTGAAAAATGTGTTTTTCAATGGTACGAGGGCGGATTGGACGGCATCGCGGGGCAGCAGCGGCAGTGTATTGCCTGCAGCTGCACAGATATACTATAAAAACGACCTGATTTCCAGCGGAACTTGTGGGGACAATTCCTCAGGAAACAATACGCAGTGGAAGTTGACAAAGGCCGGTACATTGATCATTACCGTGGGCACAGGGTACACCGAGGGAGGGATTGCAGATTTTGCTTATGGGAAAGCGCCTTGGTATCAGGATATCTATGACAGTGGTATCCGCTGCCTGATCATCGGCAGCGGTATTAAAACCATCGGCAGCTATGCGTTTGCTGACTGCACCGATCTGGCGGAGATCATTGTGCCGGACGGTGTAATTTCTATTGGAGACGGTGCGTTTCAGCAAAACTCCGGCGCCAAAAGAGTGGTGCTGCCGCCTTCGACAGTATATATTGGTCATGGTGCGCTCCGGGACTGCTCGGCACTGACCTCGGTAAGCCTTCCGGACAGCATGAGCAATAGACTTTTTCTCGATATGTTTGAGGGCTGTACCAATCTGAAATCCGTAGATATCCCTGACGGGATTACCGATATCTACGAAGGTGATCTCGCGTCCTGCCCGAATTGGACGGACATCTATTATGATAACTGGGGGCGAGTATGGAATCGCGTTGTCAGCAATGTCCGTGATTCCATTCCGGATCGCATGAATGTCCATTTCAAGGACAACATCTACGACAGCGGCAGCTGCGGCGAGAACGTCACATGGACGCTGACGGCGGACGGTACCCTGACCATCAGCGGCACGGGAGCGATGACCGATTATACCTACGATTCCAGGTCACCGTGGTACAGCTGCAGGACGTACATCAAGCGCGTCGTCATGCAGCAGGGCGTGACCAGCATCGGCGACCATGCGTTCTGGGACTGCAGCGGCCTGACATCCGTGACAATTCCGGATGGTGTGACCAGCATCGGCGGCGATGCATTCAGTGGTTGTGCCGCACTGACGTCCGTAGAGATACCTAACGGCGTGACTGCCATTGGTGGCAGCACGTTTTCCAACTGCATCCGACTGGCGAAGGTGACCATCCCTAAGAGCGTAACGTCTATTGGCAAAAATGCATTTTACTACTGTGAAAGCATAGCAGATGTATATTACGATGGTACGGAAGAGGACTGGGCGAAGATCAGTATCTCTGAGGGCAACGAGGATCTGCTGGCAGCAGCGCTGCACTGCAAGCCTACGCCTCTGACAGCCCCCAGCGTCACCGGCGGCAACGACAGTCAGGGCCGTCCCACCCTGAAGTGGGACAAGGTCGCAGGCGCGGCCAAGTACGAGGTGTACCGTGCCCGCAGCAAGGACGGTGACTACATCAAGTATTCTACCCAGACGTCTACCGGCTACACCAACAGCGCCTATCTGACCAGCGGCAGTACGTATTACTACAAGGTCCGTGCACTGGACGCCAACGGCACGGCAGGCCCGTGGAGCGACGTGGTTGCTGTGACCTGCCGACTGGGCCTGACGGCCCCCAGCGTCACCGGCGGCAACGACAGTCAGGGCCGCCCGACCCTGAAGTGGAACGCCGTCACCGGCGCGGCCAAGTATGAAGTCTACCGCGCCCGCAGCAAGGACGGCGACTACATCAAGTATTCTACCCAGACGTCTACCGGCTACACCAACAGCGCCTATCTGACCAGCGGCA